>PVMK01116943.1_pt1 | contig 27740 bp, 24 predicted proteins | sample 1853481 | NCBI WGS metagenome assembly PVMK01 (sample SAMN08533507, study PRJNA380276) | Marine sediment metagenome, whole genome shotgun sequencing project. | reverse complement strand
TAATATGCCTATTCCTTAAGTGCAGTTGAAATAGAAGTGATTGGTCGTTCAAGTCGCTGCTTCTTCTAACATCAGATCGGTTAAGTCCTGAAGGCGATTGCGCCGAATTAAATACCATAAAAAATTTCGGACTTTCGCTTGTTTACGATCACCGCCAATAAGTTCCCAGTCAATGCCAAGTTCATTAGCCATTTGCTCCAATTCTTCGAGAGAATAATTAGCAATAAGGTAATGTCTCAGAACAGTCTGGGGCGATTCTGCGTTTATCTTCTCAATACGCGGTAAACTTTCTGGGGGAAGGGGTGTCAAGATTCGTTCCACTGCCAAAGCCAGTGCCCCGATCTGTCCGCGTACTTCTGCCGTATTGATAATCTCTAAGATTACTTCATCATTGTCTTGGTTAAATCGTACGACATCATTTTCTGACCAACCCAGATCGAAAACAAGATCTAACAAATCATCCGGACCCAGGCCCGATTGTATCTGCTGATACAACATTTTCCGATCAACAGCCGGGTTGGGCGATTCGCCTAATGCTATTGCTTCATTAGCTTGGGAAGGTTTTGTTTCAACTTGGCCATAGTTCACTTTCTCATTTTCCTTGAAAAGCGGTAAATGAGGTCGGACGACAAGCCAAAACCATATGGCAGCCCCGACGAAGATCACCCCCGCGATCACGTAAAAAAAGAATCCGAGACTAGCGACCATCTCTCCCTGGCCGAAAGTGCTTAAGAAGGTGTCAAGCAGTATAGCGCTGGTTACCGTTAAAAGACCGATACCCCAGACAAGCTTATCGCTCCTAAGGAACATAAATAGGAAGAATAGGACGATGGCAACTTTGACAATTAGGATTACCATATTCATAAGATATTAATCACAATACCTGGTCGAGGGATATTCCCGTTTCAGGAATACCATCGTTACGAATTGTAACATTGGCAATCAACGTCGCAAAAGAAGTTTGGCTTCGGCCGAAAAGGGATGGTAAGATTTCCGCTATGCACAGAAATAATCTGTGGAGTTTGTCAGTCCTCCTCCTGTCCTTTCCTGTAATTTTATTCTTGCTCACTTCTTGTAGCGTCGAGACACCTTTGCCAACTGCAGTTGTCGCGGCCCCGACTATTTCAATCTCCACCGATCAGCCGGTCCCAACTTCTGTTGAGGCATACGTGCCGGCAACGTATACCCCCCTGCCGATCATAAATGTCGAGCCTACCCCGGTTACACCCAATTTCATACCAATTGGGCTTTCACCGAGTGCGACGATCATTTTCCCCAGCCGAACCCCTTCTCCAACTGCAACGCCGACTGCAACGGCGACGGCGACCCGATATGTCAGTCAGATCCCTGATTTGCCGCCGACGGATGAGTTAGGGCCTAGCAAATTGGGATTACACGTGATTCGTAATAACAATCCCAATATCATGGAATTTGTTAGGCAGGCCCAGCCAGCGGTAATGAAAGCCGTCGATGATCTAGGATTTTTGGCTGAAGTAAAAGAGGTGTCACCGAGAACAATAACGATTGGGCGTCATGGGGTCGATGCTCAAGATTATTCAGGCGATCCGGAAGAAGCTGCTCAACGCTTCGTCGAAAAGTATCTGGAAATCTTTCGCTCCAACCCGGCCGTTGACTATTGGGAAGCTTGGAATGAACCTGATCCAAATTACGACAACATGATTTGGTATTCTCGGTTCGAACAAGAGCGTATTCGCCTTATGGCCCAGCACGGCTTCCGCTGCGCCATAGGCGGATTTTCAACCGGCGTTCCCGAGCTAGATGAGTTTCAGTTATTTTTACCGGCTATCGACGCGGCCAAACAAAATGGCGGAATATTATCCCTGCACGAATATGCTGCCCCTGATATGATGTATCTTTATGGTTCGCCGCTTCCGGGTTATGAGGCATATCCTGATCGGGGCAGCTTGACCTTTCGCTATCGTTGGTTCTATCGTGAAATATTAGAGCCAGGTGATATGGTTATTCCATTAGTAATTAGTGAAGCAGGGATTGACGGTATTATTGGCAACCGACCAGGACCTGGTGGACTTGGTTGGAAAGACTTTCAGACCTACTGGGAACAGCAGGGATTGGGGCAGACTGGTACGGAAGCTTTCATAAATCAACTAGCCTGGTACGATGCAGGGGTGCGCCAGGATGGATATGTGATAGGATTTACTGTCTTTACGGCAGGTGCCATCAGCAATTGGAAACCTTATGATATTAATCCGATCTTGCCGCAATTGACAAATTATGTCATCAGCCAACGTTGATATGCTGCAACCACTACGTCAATCTAACGTAATGAGAGGTATAGCATGACCGAGAATTTAGGCGGTAAAGATGCGGGTGATGAATCCGCAAAGGATGATGCATTGACAGCAAGTGTAAAAGACGAGGGTTTTTGGAAGGAAATGTGGCACCAGATTCGATTGGTTTGGCAATTGATCCGCAGTCCAGAAGTACCACTCTATTTAAAAATACTGCCAGCCCTGGCCTTTATTTACGTTTTGATTCCCACCGATTTTATACCCGATGTATTCCCCGTTATAGGACAGTTAGATGATCTAACTGCTTTGTTGGTGGGGGCTAAGATTTTTATCGAATTGGCTCCCCAGGATGTTGTAGCCCGCCATCTGCAATCACTTCGCCCCCGCCAGGAATTTGCTCCACCTGGCCCTACCTCCAACGGCTCAGAGCGACCAAGTGAAGAGAATAGCCAAACAATTGTAATTGAAGGCGATTTCGAAGCCATCGAGGAAGAAAATGAAAACCAGGCCAACTAAGGGCCTGGTTTATTTGACGTTCAATACAATATTTTTTTAGCTAATATTTATTGATATTTTCTTGTTTGGATATTTCGGAATCAGAGTAGCTAGAACCCTGCTGGTAAATTCCCCGAGGCAATCCCTGCTGCAGCGGCAACAATCAGACAACAACAGCACAATAGTACAGCAGCCACAACGGCAATAATCAGGTTTCGATTTCGATCGCTTTTCTGGCCGCCTTCGGACACAATTTCGGGCTCCACCGGAGGGGGTGGAGGCTGAAGATCAAATCCCTGGAGAGGTTCGCCAGTATCTATTACGGTGGCGTCTTCCTTTTCTGCAAACTCCGGGAACCGCTCAGGCTCACTCATGGGCGGTTCGGGTGGTGGCGCCTCAAAAGTCGATAACGATTCAGGTTCACTTGGAGCCATTGCCGGTTCTACGGGTATGGAAGGTGCTTCAAAAGCGGGTAGCTCCTCCGGTTCTTGGGTAGCCATTACTGGTTCTTCGGGTATGGATGGTGCTTCAAAAGAGGGCAGATCCTCTGGCAGCGGCGTCACTTCTGGTTCAGGCGTTACATCGATCTCTTCAAACGATGGTATATCATCGATCATAGTAGCCGTGAAATCCTCAGCCCCCGCCGAAATCTCCTCAACGACAGCTTCTTCGACCGCAGCCTCTTCAACAACTACCTCCTCGATAACAGCCTCTTCAACGACAGCCGGCTCAATAGGAGCCTCAGCTTCAACGAATGCCTCTTCCTCAACAATCGCCTCTTCAACCGACGCCACCGGTTCACCGATAGGCGCGACCGCTTTTTCGGTCGAAGCGAAAATATCTGCGACTGGTGCAACCACCGTGGCCATGGGATCGGGCTCTTCCAGGGCCTGGTAAACTAAAGTTACATTGCTCCCCAACATCACAACCTGACCGGGTTTCAACGCGGTTGCTTCACCACTAAGACGCTGACCATCCACAAATGATCCATTTGTGCTGACCAAATCCTGCAATTCATAACCGGCAGCAATCCGGGTTAATTTAGCATGGTGCCGGGATACCTCTAGATCATCTAATACAATATCCGAGAGCGGATCACGCCCGATATTTAAGACATCCAATTCGAGTGGGTAAATTTGCCCAGGTCGCGGACCCGTCCGAACAACTAGTTGGAATACTTGATTAGCCACTTCTCCCTTCCTTTACCTGTTTAATACAAATACTAGATGTCCCGCCAGGATTGATCGCTGCAATCAGAATTCGCTTATTATTAGCTGAAATATCACGATCTGCCGGAACTAATTTCTGATATGTTGTCACGAATTGAAGATAAAAACACGATAGCGCGTATGTTCGCAAACTCGACTTGAGCATTGTACCTGATTTGGAAATGACGACCAAGCAAACCTCAATTTGAATTGTGTTTCTTTTTCCGCGAACGGCGCCAAACCAAAAACAAAATGGACTTGGCATCTTTGATATCGAGGGCGAAAATGGCGGCCAGGTAAGCTAGTAATCCCGCTACTCCGGCCGATACAACTAAAATCAAACGACCCAGAAATGACTGGGTCGGTAGAATTGGTTCTAATAGCGAAGCCACTGCGAACGCGGCTAAGCCAGTTAGCGCCGTTGCAACCAGGGACTTTACAAGGCTAATTGTTATGCCAAAACCACCCAATCCGCCTAGCTGACGCTGAAAAATAAGGAGCATTATTACGGTATGGACCATATGTTTAATGGCATCGGCTACCATCAAACTAAATAATCCGAGTGGTTCCAGCAAAATGATGGCGACAATCGTATAAATCGTGATACTTATGACACCCACTAAAGCCGGTCGCCAGGTATCTTTTCGAGCGTAGGAGGCAAAGACGAGCATCTGATCAACAGCAGCAAATCCCAAGCCAAAGAGATAAATACGGAGCACGCGGGTAGTGATGTCGGTGTCTTCACTGGTAAAGGCACCATGTTCAAATAGCAGGGAAATTATTGGCCGGGCGAGTACAAACAAGCCAATCGCTGCCGGTAGTCCTAATACGATGACTAACCTAAGACCACCTGCCAGGGTCGCTTTATAGTCATTTAATTTGTTTGCTGCATCAGGGTCTTCTTCTTCAACGGCCGTTCGATAAGCAGTAGCGAGCCGCGACAGCGTTGGCAAGGTGGCCACTGTTAGCGCTGTAACAATTAGGCCAAGTGGAAACTGATATAAAGTAGTTGCATAACCCATAAATGTGACCGAGTTATCACCGGTGGTTATGGCCAAATTATAACTAATCCAGATGGCTATTTGGTTGACGACAAGCCCGGCCACGATCGGTGTATATAAGATAACGATTCGCCGGATTGCCGGATGGCGCCAATTGAGAGTTAATTGAAAGCGTCCATCACGCAAGCCCGGCAATTGCATGAGAACCTGGAGAAGGGAACCTAAGAGCAACCCCCATACCAGGCTCGTTATTTTGTCTGGCCTCAATAAAGCAACAATGACAATTGTGGCGTTAAATACAGCCGTCGTGAATGCCGGTAGCGTGAAACGCTTTAGAGATAATAGAACCCCGGTCAAGATGCTGGCAACACTTAGAAAGAGAATGGCGGGTGCGGCCAATCTCATCAAGTCCACTGTTACAATGAATAGATCCTGATTCTCAAAATTACGTGCGCCAGTCAACCAGGCAATTTGGGGGGCAAAAAACTCGATAAATAATACGATTACGATGAGTATTGCAGTAGCCAGGCTCAAAAATGCACTCGCCAGTTGCCATAATTCCTGCCGCTTTTCCTTTGAGGCATAGTCACTAAAGACTGGCACGAGGGATGAACTCACCATTTCACCCCCAGAAATCAAGTCTAGTAAAGTCCTTGGAACTAATACCGCGAGAGTGTAAGCGGCCAACAAATCGCTAGTACCAAACATGTTGGACTTGACGATTTCTCGCATAAGGCCAAAGATTCGACTGGCGACATTACCAACCGCCAATATAGCTACTGCCCGAACGATACCGGGATCATCACCCAATGTGAGCGGCGCCTGAGATTGTTCAGTTGCTGTGGGTGATAAGTCGGTTGGTTCAATCATGTGTGTATCTTCTAGTGTAAGTGGCGCATTCTAGCCGATGGCTAGAACGCTAGCAAACGTCCTTTACCTTCGGATCGCCAACGGTCAGCCTGCGTCCGGATGGTAGTGGTTCTCACTCGCAATCAACCTATCGGTAAAGTATAATTTCTGAAGTATCCTTTGAAGGTCAGCATTGTGATGCACGCGGCCGAAACACCCAAATCATCTGCACAACTATTGCTATCATGGGAAAATCAGTCATTGCACAGCGGAGATTAGTTAGCTATGTATGATAAAAAAAAATTAGCCGAACTGGCTGAATCTAAAGATAAATGGGAAGAGACGACGTTGCAGCGAAGCTTAAGCCGCTTTCCAGAACGGCGTGATCAATTTACAACTACCTCCGGGGAGCCTATCAGAAAGCTATACACCCCACTTGATGTACCTGATCTGGATTACTCAGACGACTTAGGATTTCCTGGCCAATATCCTTATACACGTGGCATTCACGCGTCGTTATATCGCGGCCGGCCATGGACAATGAGAATGTTTGCGGGATTTGGTACAGCTGAAGAAACAAACGCTCGCTACAAATACCTCATGAGACAAGGCAACATGGGTTTATCTGTTGCTTTTGATTTGCCAACTCTAATGGGATATGACAGTGATGCGCCTGAAGCATTAGGTGAATTTGGTAAATGCGGTGTGGCGATCAGTAGCCTTGAGGATATGGAAGTTCTCTTTGACGAAATACCGCTGGACCAGGTCAGTACAAGCATGACCATCAACGGACCCGCTTCCATTCTTTGGGCAATGTACATTGTGGCTGCCGAGAAACAGGGAGTTGCTAAAGAAAAACTTAGAGGTACCTTGCAAAATGATATTTTAAAGGAATATATAGCCCAAAAGGAATATATTTTTCCGCCAAAACCTTCAATGCGACTCGTTGTAGACACGATTGAATATGGCACCCAACATCTTCCACAATGGAATACCGTCTCAATCAGCGGCTATCATATTCGAGAGGCCGGATCCACGGCTGCTCAGGAATTGGCTTTTACGTTAGGGGATGGTTTGGAATATGTTCGCTGGTGTCTTGAGCGTGGTCTTGATGTTGACGATTTCGCTCCCCGACTAAGCTTCTTTTTCAATTGCCACAATGATTTCTTTGAGGAAATCGCCAAGTTTCGAGCTGCCCGTCGTATTTGGGCCCGAGAGATTAAAGAGACTTATGGGGCCAAGAATCCTCGCTCCTGGCTGTTGCGTTTCCATACCCAAACTGCCGGTGTGTCGTTGACCGCCCAACAACCGGAGAACAACATCGTTCGAGTGACGATTCAGGCCCTAGCGGCCGTTTTAGGGGGCACTCAGAGCCTGCATACAAACAGTATGGACGAAGCCTGGGCTTTGCCTAGCGAAGAAGCTGTTACAGTGGCCTTGCGAACACAACAGATCATCGCCGAGGAAAGCGGGGTTATCAACACGGTCGATCCACTGTCTGGCTCGTTTTTTGTAGAACATGAGACAATTAAAATTGAGGAGCAAGTTTACGCATATTGGAAACAGGTCGATGCTCTGGGCGGCGTGTTGCCGGCGATCGAGCAGGGTTTCTTCCAGAGCGAGATCGGTGATTCGGCTTATCTTTACCAGCAAGAGACAGACGACAGTGATCGGATAATCGTCGGTGTAAATGGATATGTGGATCCGGAAGAAGACCTGAGCATTCCGATCTTGGCGATGGATCCGCAAGGTTATGATAGGCAAATAAATCGTTTGCGGCGGTTACGAAAGGATCGCGACAATCAACAGCTAAATGAATCCTTGGAATCTTTGAGGCAGGCGGCTGAATCCAATACCAATACAATGCCCTACATTGTCGAAGCGGTTCAAGCCTATGCTACATTAGGGGAAATTACCGACGTCTTACGCCAGGTCCTCGGTGAATACCAAGAACCGAACTGGATCTAAGGTTAAAAACCTGTCTGTGAACTGTAGGTCAATTTCGAAACCACCAGAGAAAATTGCCTCGGTATTTGCAAATCATTGATCGGGCTCAGGTTAAGATCAATTACCTAACCTGAAGCCGAAAATCAAATATTATTTACTGATGCAATCAGTTTCCTGGCGATGGAATCATGTTCAAGCTGATCAGGCAGCATATTAATTCCCCTTAAGTGAGCGCTTTTATTGCTATAGCCGTGAATGGAGAGAATGATGGCCAAACTTTGGTATCAGGAAGCAGTGTTTTATGAACTCTATATTCGGGCTTTTCAAGATGGAACTGGGGATGGACATGGCGACCTTCTAGGTGCTATTTCCAGACTGGATTATATAAAGTCCCTTGGCGTGGATTGTATCTGGATCTTGCCTACGTATCCGTCACCTTTACGCGATGATGGTTACGACATTGCCAATTATCGTGACATCCATCCGGACTACGGGACGCTCGCCGACTTTAAAACGTTCTTGGATGCGGCTCATGATCGGGGGCTTCGGGTAGTAACCGATCTGGTTATGAATCATACATCTGACCAGCATGAGTGGTTCCAGCTCGGACGCGCCGATCCCGACTCACCCTACCATAATTATTATGTCTGGAGCGATACTGGCACAGAATATGCCGACGCCCGAATTATCTTCCTCGACTATGAAGAGTCCAATTGGACTTATGATGAAGTGGCAGGCAAGTATTTTTGGCATCGTTTCTACAGTACCCAGCCAGATCTAAATTACGACAATCCCGATGTACAGCAAGAAATGTTTGATATTATGCGCTTCTGGTTGGATATGGGCGTTGATGGATTTCGCACAGATGCCGTCCCATATCTATATGAACGCGAAGGAACCAACTGTGAAAATCTTCCGGAAACGCATAGATTTCTGAAGGAAATGCGGAAAATGATGGATGAAGAGTATCCGGATCGGGTAATTATTGCTGAAGCAAATCAATGGCCTGAAGATGTAATTGAGTATTTTGGCGATGGCGATGAATTTCACATGTGTTTTCACTTTCCGGTTATGCCCCGGCTCTACATGGCTTTGAAATTGGGGGATAAGACACCACTCGTTGACATTCTCTCTCGAACACCCGCCATACCTTCAAACGCGCAGTGGTTAACTTTTTTGCGAAATCACGACGAACTGACCTTGGAGATGGTTACTCCGGAAGAAAGAACTTGGATGTGGGCTCAATACGCACCCGAACCACGAATGAGGCTGAATCAAGGCATACGCAGGCGATTAGCCCCGTTGGTCGATAATGATAAAAGAAGATGGCTCCTGTTAAATGCCCTTCTTTTGTCATTGCCTGGAACCCCGATCATTTATTATGGTGACGAGATCGGCATGGGAGATAATATTTGGTTGCCTGACCGGCACGGATGCCGTACGCCAATGCAATGGACCGCCGAAAAGAATGGTGGTTTTACTCAGGCAGAAGAGCCATATTTTCCCGTCATATCCGATGAAACTTACGGCTACGAGCAAGTCAATGTCGCGCAAGCAGAAGAAAACCCTCAGTCTTATTTATGGGCCATGCGCTTTCTAATTCAGGCCCGTCGCAATCAAGCAGCTCTTCAAGAAAAAAATGTGGAAATGCTCGCAAATGACAACCCCGCTATCTTGGCTTATTGGCGCATTTACCAAGAGCAAGACAGCGAACAAAGGATTCTGTGCCTATACAATTTGAGTAATCAACAACAATCAATCAGTCTCGATCTTGGAGACTTTCAGGGATACTTGATGACGGATCTGTTGGCTAAGGGTGCGGAAATCACCCTGGCAAATTGGCCTCTGGTGAAGGTGCTTTCATCTTACAGCAGCCATTGGTTGCGGCTCGACAAGGTGAGTTAAGTTTATGGCCTAAATTGTCTGGTTTTACAGCTGGCGCCAATCAAATAATTTGCAAGGTCAAATCAAAAATGGGTCCAAGCAAAAAAAAGACCTGTTCGCAAAGTTTGAACAGGCCTCCATAAAATGCATGCTTATAGTATTGCTGTCTTAACGGCGGCGTCCTCCGGTCAACAATAGTACGTAATATAAAAATTGACCGAGAGCAGCCACCGCCGCAGCAACGTATGTCAAAGCGGCCGCGTCTAATACCTTATCCACACCTTTGATTTCGTCCCCAATAAGAACGCCATTATTGACCAATAACTTTTTGGCCCTTTTGCTGGCATCAAATTCAACCGGTAAGGTGATCAAAGTAAATACAACCGCCGCACCAAAAAGCACCAACCCTATCCAGGATAAGGCTGTAAATTGAAGCAGTAATCCGATGATGAATAGCCAGGGTGCCAACGTGCTGCCAAATTGGGCTAGCGGCAAAAAGGCACTGCGAATTTGTAGCGGAAAATAACCACGTGCATGCTGCATGGCATGTCCCATTTCGTGAGCCGCCACACCGGCAGCTGCCACGCTGGGATCATTGTATACTTTTGGACTGAGGCGAAGCACCTTCTTACGCGGATCATAATGATCGCTCAAAAAGCCTTTACTTTCTTCAATCTGGACATCATAAAGACCTTGGGCATCCAACAAGGTGCGCGCTACTTCGGCACCCGTAACCCCGCGAGCTGTGCGTACCTTCCCGTACTTTTTAAACGCGCCCTTGACTCGTGAACGAGCCCATAGCCCGAGAAGCAGGCCAGGAAGAGCGAATAGGAGCCAAATCGGACTGAAAAACATTACTTCAGTTACTGATCGTTCCGAACTGGGAAAGTTGCGGGTTTAAGTCGTTTTTCTGCCCGATGCTTGATTATTCGGGCAATGCCTAGCAGAGATACTGCTGCTATCAAAGCCGGAACAATCGCGAAAAGGGGATTGATATCAATGCTCATTTGCTAATTCCTTGTTTGTACATCATTAAATTCAACAACTAATATTATGCACTCCGCGTGCAAACGTCATTCTTTCATATTTTGATCCTCTGGTCAATACCTTGGATGGTTTTTCCAACACGGCTCTTACAAAAGGATTGGGTCACTTATCGGGGGCTAAGCTTTCTGCCCGCCTGCCGGAACGATTCTTTTGGTGTTTTCTACGTCGAGTATAATGGTTGTCAAATTATTAAGGTCCCTAAACTCTTATTGTTGGATTGTTTTGTTGCGCTAGACTGGTATCTATATACCCATCTACAACCGGCAACCAATTCCTGCGTAGAGTTTTTGATGCGATTGAGAATCGTTAAAGCCACATCAGGATTAATCCTTCTTCTATCTCTCCTCATCTTGCCTTTTTCTATCAGCGCCCAAGATTCAGATAGTTCCGGTTTGGTCATGAATGCCAGGGCCGGCTACGATGGTTATTATAAGGGAGAATATTGGATACCGGTTCATATTACTGTATCTAACGAAGGGACCTCGATCGAGGGAGGTCTCCGTGTAGTTGTTGATAATGCGGGTGGCAGCGATGAAATCGTGTACCAAGCCCCAATGTCATTGCCCTCGCCCTCTGTAAAGAGGCAAACCCTTTTCGTCCAATTGCCCAATATTCGTAGTCACCTACAGATAGAACTTGTCAATGAAGACGGAGTCACTTTAGAAGCAATCGAATCAAACCCGCTTGATTGGTTGGCGGCCGATAGCCTGTTATATGGTGTGGTGACCAATGAACCTGGGGACTTGGATTTTCTTGAATATCTTACTGCAGACAGATCCGATGCAGCAGTTGCTTATCTAGATTCGTCTGATTTGCCAGAATCTCCAGCTGCTTGGAATGCTCTGGACGTGCTTATATTCCACAATACAGATGCTCGTGAATTGAATCAATCCCAGCTTGATTCACTGGGAACCTGGATAGATTCAGGGGGTCAACTAGTGGTTGCCGCAGGACTTGAATGGCAAGCCACTACGGACGGCTTGGCCCACCTCCTACCGGTAACCATAAGCGGTTCTCAGTCAATTGATGATCTTCCAGCCTTGCAATCCTCTGCCGGGCAGTCATTTCGTGATCCTGGGCCTTATGTGATGGCGACGAGCACGTTGAAGAACGGAGAACTTTTGCTCCATGAGGATGGGCGGCCAATATTGGCTCGTCGCAATTTAGGAAGAGGTGCCGTTTACTTCTTGTCCTTGTCTCCGAGTTCTCCACCATTGGTTGATTGGGATGGAAGTTCGATTCTCTGGCAAGAAGTGATAAGTAGATTGCCGGACCAACCTCAGTGGTATATTGGCTTCCAGGATGGTTTTTCTGCCAACAACGCGGTCTCCAGCTTGCCCTCCTTCAGTTTGCCTTCTGGAATGCAACTTTTTTTGTTCTTATTGGCCTACATAATTGTACTGGGACCGATTAATTACTTAATTCTCCGCCGGATCGGCCGCCGAGAATTGGCCTGGATAACGATACCTGGTCTCGTCGTCATTTTCAGCGCGATAGCCCTGCTAGCAGGATTCCGATTGAAAGGTAATAACATTATCATCAATCAGATGTCAGTCGCTTCGGGTCATTTAGATGGCACTGATGTGAGAGTCCAGACGGTTTTGGGACTATATTCTCCAAAAAGAGATACATTTGATTTGTCGTTTCCTTCTGGGACCCTGGTGCGTCCATTCGTTGCCGGTTATGGAGAGCTTGCCAGCGGAGGAAATGTCAAGGCCATCCTCCAGGGCCAGGAAGTTGTCGTGGACGATATTCGAGTTGATGTGAGTGGAATCGAACCATTGGTAGCTGATTCTTATCAGCAAGCACTCGCTGTGACCGGACAAGTTGCTTTGCGTTCGGAAGGGGGTGACATTGTTCTGGATGCGAATCTGCAAAATAATAGTCAAGTTAGCTTGGAAAACGCCACGATTCTTCTCGGTTTAACGGCAATTCCTCTTGGGGATTTATTGCCGGGCGAATCGGCGATAATCTCTCAGCCAGTCAATCTGGGTTCGGGTAATCTCCCTGGCTCTGGAATTACTGCATTTGCCCCGGTTGGACCATCAATTTCCCCATTGTCGATGAATTACAATACCATTCTTGGTACATCAGAATACTTTTCTGATCCGACTGCCTATGGTCGATGGCAGTTACTGGAGGCGCTGGCGGGAAGTTATGGCTCTCTTGCTCCTCCAACAATCTGACACAGGCTACGCTTATGGCCTGGACGGACGAAGAGCAGCTGAAAGTAGAATTGCGGGAAAACCAACATGAAGACTTGGCAACAACAGTGTATTTCCTTGAAATGCCGCTTGTCCAATCAATTGGTGACCAGGAACTCGTTACCGTACCAAAAGTTCTACTAAACTGGCAGATACTGGCCCAGAGTGGCGTATATGAACCAACAATAGATAACCTTTATTTGCCCCCTGGCTGGGTGGAATTCGAGTATGAACCATGGCCTGAATTTCAGAAAGTTTCGGTCCGCGAATTAAGAGTAGTTCTCCAACAGCCTGATACTCACCAATCGCAACCTTTGCCGCGGGTCCTACTATGGGACTGGCAGCTAGAAAAGTGGGTAGCAGCCGACAATCTAAATTGGGGCCTTACGGATATCCAAGATCCTTTGTCTTATATTGGTTCATCAAACAAGATCCGCCTTCGATTACAAAACGATTCAGTTCAGCGTCTAAATGTGTATGAGATTTATCCCGAATTGCGCGGGACATTTGAGTAGCCACTTAGAATTGTGCTTTAGAGAGCAGATTATTATCTAAGCTTTCGACGAAACAACTGAGAACAGACAAATATGAGCAATATCATCGAAATTCAGAGGCTAAGCAAAAAATTCGGGGCATTGACAGCTCTCGACGAGTTAAGCTTAAGCGTTGAACCCGGTGCAGTGGTTGGTTTTATCGGGCCAAACGGGGCCGGGAAGACGACCACCATGCGCGTTTTGACTACTTTGCTCCATCCCTCATCTGGAGAGGCCTGGGTCAAAGGTTTTTCAGTCGTTTCCGAGCCTAGAAAGGTTCGCCAAGTCATAGGCTATATGCCGGATTTTTTTGGCGTTTATGAAGATATGAAGGTCTGGGAATACTTAGATTTTTTCGCTTCCTGTTATGGGATTCCCGAAACAAGCCGAAATGTTTTAATTGATGATTTACTGGGCCTAGTTGAACTCAGTCACAAGAAGAACGAGTTTGTCGATGGTTTGAGTAGAGGGATGAAACAACGACTTTGCCTAGCGAGGACCTTGGCTCACGATCCTGAAGTTCTGATACTGGATGAACCGGCCAGCGGACTTGATCCGCGAGCTCGGATCGAAATCCGCGAATTGCTTCGAGAATTGAAAAACATGGGGAAAACCATCTTCTTCTCATCTCACATTCTGTCGGAAGTGGCCGATATTTGTACTAGCATTGCCGTGTTGGAGGCTGGAAAATTAGTTGCTTATGGCAATATGGAGGAAATGAAGCGCAAATTCATGCCTTATCGACTGGTTCGAGTCCGGGTAATCGATCGCCTCGGCGAATTACATGAATCGTTAATTGGTGCCAATCAGGTTGCCAACCTTAAAGTAGCACCCGAAGTCGATATCCCACCTGAAACCCTGCAATTCGAATTCTCAGGAAATGATCATGATTTGAGCCACCTGCTCAATGAATTGGTGCAAGCGGGTCATTCTATTGTTTCATTTAACGAGGTGACTCGTAATCTTGAGGATGTCTTTTTGCAGGTAACTAAAGGAATTGTTAGTTAAGGCCTATGAGCGAGATCAGTACACCTCGTACAAGCAACCCTAAACGTTTGGCTGGGCTATTACGTAACCCAGTTATGATCAAAGAATTGCGAAGTCGAATGCGCGGACGTCGAGCTTTTAGTGTGCTAACAATCTATCTAGCGTTGATGAGTAGTTTCATATTACTCGTTTACTTGGCCTATTCAGCTGCCGTAAGTAATCCCTTTGGCCCCAGTAGCAGGCAGGCTGGTAAAGCTGTTTTTGCTGCAGTTCTAGCTGCTCAACTTTTTTTGGTCATTTTTATCGGTCCGGCTTTTACCTCAGCCGCGATTAGCGGGGAAAAAGAGCGACGCACCTATGATCTCTTACGTACGACCTTGTTATCAGCGCGCTCGCTGGTAAGTGGGAAGTTGTTCTCGGCTTTAGGTTACGTCTTATTGCTTATTCTAGTTTCGCTACCCCTTCAAAGCATCGCCTTTTTATTGGGGGGAATTTCTCCAATTGAGATCGTCCTTTCCCAGCTATTGATCTTGTTATCCGCTTTAACCTTCGCTTTAATCGGCCTGTTTTTCTCGATAACCATGCGAACTACATTGGCCGCCAGCGTGATTACCTTTGCCACCTCGATATTTCTTACCTTAGGAACTCCGCTGCTGGTAGGAATCGTCACTTCTCTATTTGGAACATTTTTTTTTGGAGTATCTAGTCCACCTTGGCCAATAGAGGGTTTGTTGATTTATCTGGGATTAGCAATAGCCGCGACTAACCTTCCCGCAACGCTTATTGTCAGTGATTTTTTCCTGGTCGAGCAGGATTCGCTTTTCTTTTTCACTGAGCTTATTGATGGTCATTCTGTTCTGCTTTTTTCCCCTTGGGTACTCTACGTTGTGCTTTATGCACTGATGGCACTCCTCCTATACTCGGCAAGTGTCCGTCAAGTGGGCAAGGTTGCTAAGCGTTAACATAGGCAAATATAGTATTAGCTTGTAATCACAAATATCATGATTATCTTTCTGAGATAACTAATTGTCCGAAGAAGTGAAAAAAAGATGTTACCAGTGGTGTTCAAGACATTGAGTCAGCGGCGAGTTGGGTGAGTGCGATAAAAAGGCTGATTTGTGAATATCGAAGCATTGTCTGAACAGTTGATTCAGCAACTGGCTCAAATAAATAGACGACGTAGTTGGGGTGATGCCGCACTTTGGCTACCCCGGGGGCTGCTCTTAAGTTTGATGTTTGCTGCAGTGCTAGCCGCTTTTTCTCGCTTCCGACCGTTGTTTCTTAACGCTGAAATTGCCTGGCTATCCATCCTTCTTGGTGTCTTGGGCATCGTTTTAACTGCGGTGGTCCTCCTTGCCTGTCGGCGTAGAACCTTTTTGGAGCAAGCACGATTCGCCGATGAGAGGCTCGATTTATTAGAGCGGGCTAGCACAGCTGTGGAAATTCAACTCGGGCATATTCAGACGACCCCTGCTCTTGCCCATAGCCAGCTATCAGATACCATAGGTGTCTACGAAAAAGTTGACATAAGAAGGAATATGCCCCTGCAAATGCGTATGAGTGATATCGTCCTTCTTGCTGCCGTTATCATACTTCTCTTCGGCGCCATCCTACTGCCAAATAATCAGAATGATTTATTGGCAGATAACAGGTTGGTAAAGGAGGAAATAGAACGCCAGGTCATTGCTTTGGAGGCGCTGCAAGAGGCGATATCGACTGATTCAAGGTTAAGTGAAGAAAGCTTAGATGAATTACTCGCCCCGCTTGAGGATGCTATAGAGGAATTGCGCGAGGGTGATCCCAGTCGCGAGTTCGGGGTTGCTGTGTTGTCTGAGGCTGAGACAGAATTGCGAGAATTGAGTGCCCAGAATGAGACTTCTTTAGCCGATGAGAATTTATCAGAAACGGCCGCGCCGTTAGCCCAGAATCAGACCAGCCAGGAATTAGGCCAATCGTTACAACGAGGGCAATTGTCGAATGCAAGCGAAGAGCTTTTTCAATTGTCCGATCAAATTTCGGCGCTAAACGAAAATGAGCTTTCTGAATTGGCCCGAGATTTGGCTGAAACGTCAGCCAACCTGCAAGATATTGATCCTGAATTGGCCGCAAATTTGCAGCGCTCAGCTCAGGCGCTTCAAGCTGGTGATCAAAACGGTGGTCAGGAGGCTCTGGATGAAGCTGCCTCGATACTTGAGCAACGAGCTGGGGAACAGGCTTTGTCATCCCAGGCCGGCCAGACGGCCGATCGAATGGAAGAAAGCCGACAACAAATCGCCCAGGCTGGTCAAAACGATCAACAGACCCAAGATTCGGATCAGCCGACTGCTAACTCAGGATCTTCATCAGATTCAGGCCAGGGAGAAGGACAAGGATCGGGGCAAGCTCTTCTAGGCATTAATGGAGAGAGCCGAGGCCTTGGGGGTCCAGGACCTGGTGGTGGCCATGTGGATCAAGTTTTTGTGCCAAATCTTGCCGATATTAGTGATATTGATGGCGTCAATATCGAACTGCCAGCCGAGTGCTCATCCAATCCTGATAATTGTGGCTCACTTGTTGGAGAGGCACCTTCGCAGTTCTCAGCTGAAGAGAGCTTAGTACCCTATAGTCAAGTTTATGGTGATTATCGTGATACGGCCTACGAAACTTTAGATAGTGAATACATTCCGCTAAACATGAGAAGTTATATTCGTGAGTATTTTAGTTCGCTGGAACCGTAGTTTAGCCAAACAGATAAAACGGATCTATTTCTAGTTGGACGATGAAGGAAACGATTGTGGTTGAATCTTTGACAAGTGAAACAACGGAAATCTCAGCCGAACAATTTCGTAAGATGGCTATGGCGATCGAAGCTGAAGTTGGAAAAGTGATCGTTGGTCAGAAAAAAGTTGTTCGTCATGTTTTGACCGGAATCTTGGCTGGGGGCCATGTATTACTGGAGGGCGTTCCTGGCCTTGGAAAAACCATGTTAATCCGTACTTTAGGGGACGTACTAGAATTAGAATTTAGTCGGATGCAATTTACACCGGATCTGATGCCGGCTGATATTACTGGTACTGATATTATGGATGAATCTGCGGATGGTCGGCGAGCCTTCCGCTTCCAAAAGGGGCCAGTATTCGCTAATCTGATTTTGGCTGACGAAATCAACCGGGCAACGCCGAAGACTCAATCAGCATTGCTTGAGGCGATGCAGGAAAAGACCGTCACCGTGGCCAATGAAACATATCCGTTGCCTGCACCATTTTTTGTTTTGGCGACGCAAAACCCGCTCGAGATGGAAGGAACATATCCTCTGCCTGAAGCTCAGCTAGATCGATTTATTTTTAAAGTTGATGTGCGTTTTCCCTCATCAGATGAACTGACTGAGATACTTGAGCGAACAACTGGCCAAAATGAACCAGAGGCCAAACCAGTCGCTACTGGTTATGATATTTTAACGATGCAGCGACTAGCCCGAAATGTACCTATGACCAGTCACTTAAGGGATGATGTGAGTCGATTGATTGTAGCGACACATCCGGGTGATAGTCCGTCTTCTCTGGTAAATCAGTTTGTACGCTATGGGGCGAGTCCTCGAGGAGGGCAAGCAATCATCCTGGGCGCCAAAATTTTGGCTCTGCTAGCTGGACGCTTCAATGTAAGTTATGAAGATATTATTGCTATCGCTCCTGCAGCGTTACGTCACCGCTTATTGTTCAATTTTGAAGGACTTGCCGAAGGTATTCAGGCTGATTTGATTGTTGCCGACCTATTAGAGAAGGCAATGGACCGTAAAAGATCGGCCACAAAATCGGTCAGCTAAATATTCATCAGCATTAGCTGTTCAAGAGATGCCTTATATTTGGAGACTGGCCAGTCATGAATGAAATTCCGATTCTACAATCATCCCTAACTGCGGTTCTCGCGGAACCTACACCAGCTTCACTCTGGCGATTACGCGCTGACATTTTAGAGAGAGAGCCGAGTGGGCAAGAGCAACTTTTGCTGATTCTCGAGCGGTTTCACCATTTTATTAATGAGCTCGTAGCTACCTCAACTGCTCGAGAATTCAGTCACTTTGCCTCAATTCTGGACATGGCGGCCGTGGCCGGTGTTGCCTTCCAGAATCTGATGGAAGATCAGGCTTCAGAGGAATGGTGGCGCAAGTTTGTCATCGGTGCCGCAAGTGAAGGACTTATGGTTCTTGCTGCTCGACAATACGTTAAGGCTTGGGAAGAAGAGATGGATGCGAATTACAATTCGGCCGCCTGGTATTTAACACAGGAATATTGGGATTTATCATCTGACTTAAAGCCAAATTTGGCGGCTGTCAAGAGGCGAATCCTCATCGATCGCTTAGCGGAATCTCTGCAAGATACGGAAGTTGAAGGCAGTGTCAAGGCGGGTTTGATCGTTCGCCTATTTCAACTGTTATTACTGGCCCGTTTCGCTATGTACAGCTTGTCCGACGGCATCTAAACAAGTAGGTTCTATTGGCTGGGATGCCACACTGATTATGGTCACATTTGACGACACAACTTTGCGGAAACTAGAACAACTTTCCCTGGTCGCAGAGCGTGTTCAGATGGGAATTTTAAAGGGCGATAGACGTAGCCGAAAGCATGGGAGTTCAGTTGAATTTGCCGATTTTCGTAATTATTCGCAAGGCGATGATTTACGGCAATTGGATTGGAATATTTATGCTCGACTAGGAAAACCGTTCATAAGGCTACTGGAGGAAGAAGAGGATCTTTCTGTTCACATGCTATTGGATTCTAGCGCTAGCATGGATTGGCCTGAAGGGACAAGCGATACCAACAAGTATCGTTATGCGTGCCAGCTTGCTGCTGCCTTGGGGTATATCGCCCTGGCAGGAGGGGATCGACTGACCGTGAGCTTATTGGCGGAAAAAAGTTTTCGAAGCTGGGGAGCATACCGGGGAAGTCAAAATATCATGCGCCTTCTCGAATTTTTAGAAATGACTCCCCCAGGCGGAATTTTTGATTTGAACTTGGCCTTACACAACTTTGCTCTTCGGGGAAACCGACCCGGATTACTTTTTCTCATGAGCGACCTTTTCTTTGCTGGAGGATTCAAAAAAGGACTTAATGCAATACTAGCTAAGGGTCATGAGGTCAGCTTAATTCATTTGCTGAGCCCTGATGAGGTTGTCCCACCAATCGGGGGCGATGTTAAGTTAATAGATGTCGAAAGTGGCATGGATACTGAAATTTCCCTCGATTCCACGACCTTGGATTTTTACAGTCATCGATTGGAGCGATGGAAAAGCGATATCGCTTCCTATTGTGGCCATCGAGGCATTCATTATATTCCGGTTATTACCAAGCTGCCTTGGGAGAGATTGATTCTTCACTCACTGAGGACCCAGAGAATCGTCAAATGAGGCGCTTTTCTGCATCACGCCAATTAAAGAGACTTGCCCCATGTCCTTCATAGCACCAATCATGTTGCTGCTGGGGCTATTGGCCATTCCCGTGATCCTGTTTTATATGCTGCGACTCAGGAGGAAAGAAGTCGTTGTCAGTAGTACAATGCTCTGGCAAAAACTCCTGCGCGATCGCCAAGCAAATACACCGTGGCAACGTCTTCGGCGAAATCTTCTATTATTTTTACAGCTAATAATACTGGCTTTTTTAGTATTTGCTTTGGCCCGTCCGTTCTTACCGGTTCCTTCGATAGCACATGGAAATGTTGTTGTGCTTCTCGATGGTTCGGCATCAATGCTGGCGACGGATCAGTCGCCAAACAGGTTTGCGGTTGCCAAGTCCGAGATAGAACGATTGATAGCAGGTTTAGCAGGCCAAGATCAGATGACTATTATTCAAGTTGGTCAAACTCCCCAAGTGCTGGTCTCGGCGAGCAATGAAAAATCACTTTTACGAAAAGTTATATCCGCTGCTCAAGCAAAGCTTGAGGTAGCCGATTGGCCGGCGGCAATTGCCCTAGCTTCTGGCGCATCCCAGGGCTTTCAAGATGCGCGAATCATCATCGTATCTGATGGAGGAATAACTGAAAACTTACCTCCTATTTCAGCCGAGATCGTCTATGTTAAGATAGGTGATAAGCCAGATAATCTGGCAATCTCTGCCCTAAACTCGAGGAGCACGGGCGAAGGAGAGCAGGTTTTTGTCGGAATTACTAATTATGGACCTAAAGAAACTGAAACGATCTTAAACTTGATGGTGAATGGTTCGCTACATGACTCCGAGCGAGTAAGGATACCCGGCAATAATACAGTCAATATAATCAAAAACTTGCCTGGCGATTCAAGCATAATCGAGGCGCATCTGTCCGAAAATGACGGTGATTTTTTGGCACACGATAATCGTGTTTGGACCGTACCCCAACAGGATGAGGAAGTTCGGATATTAATCGTAGGCGCTGGAAATCGCTTTCTGGAAACAGCATATTCTGCATTGCCAAATGTTCAGGTATTTCTAGCTGAAGCGGACCAACCTTTAGCTGCAGAACAGACAAATGAATTTGATATAGTCGTTTTTGACCGTGTGCCGCTTCCAATAGATTTGCCGCAAACAAACCTATTGCTTATCGATCCTTCTAACCAAATTGGTGATGAAAAACAGGTTCCTGGAAGACCATTTATAACCAATGGTTATTTTGAAGATACCAATGTCGTGCGATTGTCTGACGATCCATTATTGGAATTTGTGGACTGGGGCAACGTGAATGTACGTCAGGCTCGTTCTATAGAAGCTCCATGGGCAAGGCCCTTGGTTGCCGGAGAGGGAGGTCCATTATTGTTATCTGGCGAATATGAAGGGCGGCGAACTGCCATACTTACCTTTGCCTTGCAGGAGTCAGATTTACCATTACAAATTGCCTTTCCAGTGCTAATAGCTAACCTTACAGATTGGCTAAGCCCCGGGCAGCCGATTGAGACCGCGGAGTCCTTGTTTCCTGGCGAACCAATAGCTCTTAGGCCTGATCTGACCGCTTCGGCCGTTTTGATAACGAAACCTAGTGGTGAAATCTGGACGAGTGAGATTGGTACGGAGCCAACTATTTTTGCGGAGACTGGAGAGTTAGGTGTTTATGAGGTGAGATACAGGGATAATTCGGGTGAGACAGCGGCCGGTCATTTTGCCGTAAATATGAGCGAATCAATAGAGTCAAACATAATCCCGAAAGAATCCTTGAAAATTGGCCAAGTAGAGGTTATGCATGCCGAACGAAATGATATCGGCCAGCGAGAATTATGGCCTTGGTTTGTCACGGCCACTTTAGCTATTTTAATGTTAGAATGGTGGATCTATCATCGTGGGTCAAGGCTGCCCGATATTTCTGGTTGGAGGCCGTTCATATCACGAATTTGGAGCCGCTAGGATTTGCCTGGTTTTGACTGAACTGAATTATTAAGGCAACATTATTTATTGACATAATATGGAGAACGCAAACGGACTATGTATCGATTTGTCTGGATAAGTCTGGCGTTTTGTTTGCTCTTTGTTGCTTGTAAGGGGAAGAAAGGAGAGCTCAAGCCTTTTTCCGAGACAGAGGGAACAGAACTGACCCTAATCGATCAACCTCAATTAGTAGCATTTTCTGAATTGCAGGCAGATCCCGAAAGGTATCAAGATCGGTTAATTGGGGTTACCGGCCTTTATTTACGCTTGCCTACAGTGGATTGTTATCCGCAAAGTGGACATGGAGCGAAATGGGCATTGATTGCTGAGGATCTTCGTCTGGATGCAGTTGGATATGAAATAGTTACTCGTCTGCTCCCTTCAGATATCCTAATGACGGTTGAGGGCATTTTCCGTCTTTACGAAGGGCCAATTGGTTGTGGCAAGGGTGCCCCACCTGGAACTGCTTGGTATTTACAGGTGATAAGAATAATAGAACCGAATCCGCTTAGCGGTCCGATTGTAAGAGGACCTGGTGGTATTTACCCAGGGGCGACATCGATTCCCGAAGGTCCAGAGGCAACAGCTGCTCCACCAGTAAGTACGTCACTGCCAGCTACTCCGCCACCGGGCGCTTTGCTACCCACAGCTTCTCCTGTGCCAACAGGCACTGATACTTTCGTTACGCCAAGCCTGACTGCCACAAATATTTCCACTGTGTCGCCAACCCCCGAAGAGACGCCAACAGGAACGTTAACTGTCACCCCAACACCATCGAACTCGCCAACAGGAACGTTAACTGTCGCCCCAACACCATCCCCATCGGCAACACCCACATTGGTGACCACCCCCCCGATCATCGTAACACCAACTGAGGGATATCCCGGCCCGATACCAACGACTTTGACGCCGGGCCCCTATTAAGTTTTTAATTTCATCGCCAGAAAAAATTTATGGAAAACTTGGGTTTTGAATTGGCGGTTTCGCCACCAGAGGAACGGGAACAACCATCGTGGTGGTTCTTGTTTTGTCGCTATAGACTCTTAGTGAACCTCAATGAAAAGTCCGCCCATGTTCCTTTGATAAATCACCCGGGAGAGTTGGGTTTGGTTCCTTTGAGAACGCAATACTTGGGAAAACTCAATGGTCGCCATTGCTACTCCGCAGAAATAGATGCAGGTGAAGATGTTCCTAAGCAGTGGGCATTTCGAGGCCTGAGGAGATTATTTGGTATCCTTCCCGATGATTTATTTACTATCGCGGGGGCGGCCGTTCAAATTGTTGATTGGGACCGAAACCATCAATTTTGCGGCCGCTGCGGAGCAGAAACCTTTAGTAGGGCAAATGAACGAGCAAAGGAATGCCCTCAATGTGGATTAATCAGCTATCCGCGCATTTCGCCGGCAATTATTGTCTTGGTTCAACGTCACGAGCATTTACTTTTAGCCCGGTCTTTGCGCCAGCCATCCAACATGTATAGTGTTTTGGCAGGCTTTGTCGAGCCTGGCGAAACACTAGAAGAGGCTGTTGTTCGCGAAATCCACGAAGAGGTTGGGCTGGAGATACAGAATCTGCACTATTTTGGAAGCCAACCTTGGCCATATCCTAACTCCTTGATGATCGCTTTTACTTGCGAATATGCAGGCGGTGAAATTGCAATTGCACGCGATGAGATGGCCGATGCCGGATGGTATCGTATCGACGATCTGCCTCGAATCCCCCCCTCGATTAGTATCGCGCGGCAGCTAATTGACTGGTTTGTGGCTAAACAATCCTAAGATTGATTTACAGATCATAGACTGGTAAGACAAGTGACAGATAATTGAAGGCTGTTCCTGGAAAGGATTTATCTCTCTCGGCTGCGGAATCTAACTCATCCAATGATTACAGCAGCAAAAGTGGCCACAAAGATCTCGACACTGATGTAGCCGTTAACATTAAAGAAGGCGACGCCCAGATTACTTAGATCCTTGGGATTTACGAGAGTATGTTCGTAAATCAACAAACCTGCCATTGCGGTGACGCCTATCCAATAAGGCCAGGTCAAGCTAGTCACAATGCCAAGAGATATCATTAATAAGACTGTTAGAATATGATTTGCGGCGGCAATTTTTAATCCTCTATCGATGCCAAAACGGACTGGAATTGAATGGAGCCCATTTTCGATATCAAAGGCTACATCTTGACAAGCATAGATAATATCGAAACCGCCGATCCACAAAGTAACGGCCGACAGTAATATCCAGGCCGGTAAATCGCCGGCGCTGAATACCGAGCCACGAACGGCAACCCAAGCGCCTATGGCAGCCAAGCCATCGGTAAACCCAAGAATGTAGTGACACAGCCAGGTAAATCGCTTCGTATAGGAATATCCCACAAGAAAAACAAGGGCGCCTGGAAAAAGAATGAAGGCTAATGGGTCAAGCATCCAGGCGGCAATTGCTAAAACAGCAAGCGAAATGCTGGCCAGCACTATCACCGTTCGCGAATCGATAGCCCCGGTCTGAATAGGCCGGCTAGAAGTACGTGGATTTTTGGCGTCAATCGTGCGATCGATGTATCGATTGAGAGCCATCGCTGCTGTTCGTGCTGCAGCCATGGCAACTGTAATCCACATGAAATCCCACCAGTTGGCATTGTCCCAGCTGCCCCAGGCCAAAACCATGCCCATATAGGCGAAGGGCAAGGCAAAAATAGTATGTTCGAAACGAATCATATTAAGAAAAGTTTGTATTTTTCTCATTAGCACTCAGTATCAGGTGTAAAGACTCTAGTTTCCTGGTGGTGATCAAATCCTATTTATCTAATGATTAAGCAAAATCACTTATTTTAGCCATTCTTATCTGCTTTTATGCAGCAGATCAGGTCTTTTATCATCTCCTGATTGCGAACTTCAAAGCCGCCATCTTTAAGGATGTTATGCCAGTAGCTTACCGACGGTAAACGAAGACCGGCCGATCCTATTGCCATTGTGTTAGTTGTGGAACGCACTCTTTCAGCCATCAAGATACTGCCACCAGGTTTTAGGATACGAAAGATTTCATGTAATAAACAGACTTGGTCTCCCCGCTGCCAAAACCGGCCGATACATTCTATCGCCACCACAATCTTGACGGATTCATTAGGCAATGGGAGTAAATTGATATTACCATCACGCATAGAGAGACGGGGGTCTGTTGGCAGCTTCTCAGCTTTTTCCCGAGATCGCGCCAGTGCTCGTTCAGGAGTCAGTTGGGGATTATAAACGTCTATAACTTGAACATGGCCAGTTGTAAGTCGGCGGCTCAAATTGATCGCCTGAAAACGTTCGCCCAGATCAATTTGAACCAGATTGTCCTCTGTGTTAATTGATCCTAGCTTAATGAGAGCGTCCGTAATTCTTTGGCCATCGTATAATTGATGTGCCGACCAGAGAGAAACCGACAAGAAATAAATCAGGATAATAAGAGCGACTGCGGCTAGTAAAGTAAAAGAATACCAGCCTTGCACTAGGCTAATAAAAATTATGAAGAGGACTAAAATATACCCGCCGCCAAAACCGATCAAATAGGCCGGCCACCGAACTCGGACATAGTGTAAGGTGCCACTATAGTGGCTGGTTATCTCCATGATCATCAACTATAATCAGCTTCGCACCTCATCGCAATAACCAAGTGAAGGGTTCGTAGTAATTGCAGAAATAACCTCACAATAGTTATATCCCTTAAAGATCTGTGCAAAAGAAGCATTTATGCCTGGGCAATAGCCTTCCTCTGAGTTGTACTCGTCGTGGATGACCGAAAAATGCTCGTAAGTAGACATAATATTGTTAATTCGTTTATTGTTACCAGAGCGGCAAACTAACGATGCCTAAGACTGGTTCAATTGGACTAATATGAGTGAGAACGTGGAAAATCCGGCCGATGTTGGTCGTTTTTTAGCGGGTGTTGGTGCGTTGTTATGGGATTCGCTTAATAACAGTTACCTGGTATTGAAACGCGCTGATTCTAAAGACTTCGCTCCAAATGTATGGGAATGTGTTACGGGACGAGTTGATCAGGGAGAAAGTTTTGAGGAAGCTCTCCATCGAGAAGTAGATGAAGAAATCGGAATTCCTGTGGTACCCCAGTTTATTATCGGAACTACGCATTTTTACCGTGGAGATCCTGTAGCCCAAAATGAATTGCTTGGGGTTATATATTGCTGTATACCGGAGAACTTACTTTTGGCTAGAGAACAGATTAGACTTAGCCAGGAACACAGTGAATTCCGTTGGGTGACCTCAGAAGAGGCGCATGTTTTATTGAATTCCGATCATGCGACCGAGCGATGGCTCAGGAGAGTTATTAATCGGGCCGAAATCATCCGGCAATACATACCTGTTGAATTGTTAGCAACCCACACCTGGCAGGGTTTTGAGCTGGATACATGAACGAACTCTTTCCGTTAGACCGATTCTATAATGTAGAATGTGATTTCTGGTTTTTTTGACGAGTCAATAAGCCTGATGCTCTGGAGTTAGGCTGTTGCGGGCTTTAGTAAATTTGACGAATAAATACAATTTTAAACATTACCGATAAGACTAATATGTAAGAGGAGAACGAAATGACTTCTAAAGAATGGAAGACTTCACCGGATATGCAGATTAATCCAGACAAGCATTACCTTGTTACCATAGAAACCGCCCGGGGAGCGATAGAACTAGAATTATATCCCGAGTATGCCCCGCAGACGGTGAACAACTTTGTTTTTCTGATGGGTGAAGGCTTTTATGATGATTTAAAGTTCCACCGGGTGATCCCCGATTTTATGATTCAGGGTGGTGATCCAACGGGAACAGGCAGCGGTGGGCCAGGTTACCGTTTTGGGGATGAGGTAAGAAATAACCCATTAAAACACGAGACAGGCGTAATTTCGATGGCTAATGCCGGTCCGAATACCAACGGGAGTCAGTTTTTTATAACTCATTCTCCTCAGCCTCATCTTAACGGGAAACACACTGTCTTCGGCAAAGTCGTTGGTGGTCAAGATGTGGTTGACGCCATTCGGCAAGGCGATCAAATGTCGAGTGTTTCAGCGCAAGAGGCCTAAATTGTCAGCGATGATTTCTTGATTGGCTGGCAATTATTTGACTAAAAGCCAGACCATCAATAATAGATCTCTTGCCTTGCTTAGGGGCTGAATCTGCTCATTTTGGAGAGGGACACTGCTCCAATTTTTAAAGAGATGTTTGTCCGTATGCATTCTTGGCAGTCAAAAATAGACATGACCACGAATAATCCGTTAAGCTCCTTCATCGAAAATAATGGTTTCCTGGTGCTCGATGGTGGTCTGGCGACCGAGCTTGAGGCCCGCGGGCATGATCTGAATGATACGCTTTGGTCGGCCCGCTTATTAATCGACGAGCCTGATTCAATTAGACGCTTGCACGAAGATTATTTAGAAGCAGGAGCTGATTGTATTATCTCAGCCAGTTATCAAGGGACGATTCCTGGTTTTATCAAACGCGGCTTTAGTCGAGATGAGGCTGAAGATTTGATTAGATTTTCTGTCACCCTAGCCCTCGAGGCCAGAGATGAATTTTGGAAGCAATCAATAAATCGGTCCGGCCGCAACAAACCAATAGTGGCAGCTAGTGTTGGTCCATATGGCGCCTATTTGGCCGACGGCTCTGAATACACAGGAGAATATGATCTTAACCAAGCAGAGCTAATGAAGTTTCATCAGCCTCGCTGGCAGATTCTGGCCGGCACTGAGGCTGAAATAATGGCTTGCGAAACAATCCCCTCCTACGCTGAAGCGATGGCCCTAGCGAAGCTACTAGAGAATACACCAGATCGTTTTGCTTGGTTTAGCTTCAGTTGTCGAGATTATGAGCACATTAGTGATGGAACCCCCCTCGTGGAGTGCCTGGCCTATCTGGATGAGATCGAACAAATAGCGGCCGTGGGAATCAACTGTACAGCACCCCG
>PVMK01120017.1_pt1 | contig 27749 bp, 26 predicted proteins | sample 1853481 | NCBI WGS metagenome assembly PVMK01 (sample SAMN08533507, study PRJNA380276) | Marine sediment metagenome, whole genome shotgun sequencing project. | reverse complement strand
CATCGCTTTTATCATTGCCTTTGCCGAAAAAAGAAAGAAAACGGCTTTATTTATTTTTGCCTGGGCTGTAATTATTTATTCGGCAAACATAGTTCGTATTACACTCTTGGCGATTGCATTGTACAAATATCCAAATTATGAGCAGTACTCCACGGGGTCGTTTTCCCCGGTATTATCTACGGAATGGTCTTCCTGCTTTGGATGCTTTGGGTACGAACCTTGTCAAAAAAAACGTCTCCTACTCATGAATAGATCACTCAAAATAGTTATGGTAGTACTACTTTTTGGGTTGCTCATAATTGTGCGTTTCTACGAAAATGATCTATTCTATGATCCGCTTATTCAGTTTTTTAAAGTAGATCATAGCACACATATGCTGCCTGAATTTGATATGTGGAAACTTTTGATAAATGTGGCGATTCGGTTTTTTATAAACACGGCTATTTCGTTGTTGATCCTTTGGTTCTTATTTATAAAAAAGGAGATCATAAAAATTTCTAGCCTTTTGTACTTAGCCGTTTTTGTGGTATTGTTGATCGCATTTATTTTCTTGATTTTTTCCAAGGAAGTGGGAGGTCATTTGGCACTGTTCTATGTTCGGAGGTTTTTAATTCAACCTTTATTTTTATTATTATTAATTCCTGCGTTTTACTTTCAAAAAAAGATATAGAAATATATCTTTGCATTCTAAAATTCAGAAAAATGAAAAAACACATCATACTCTTAACAGCAATAGGAACCCTCTCATTCATTTCTTGTACAAACAGCACTAAAAAAACCGAAAAGGAACCTGAGATTGTAACTGTCGATGTTACCGAAAAACAAACTTACATCGCAGCGAATACTGAAGTAAAGTTCAAAGACCCAAAGGTTGCAACAGTCTACCAAAGCTATATCAATCTAAAGACCGCCTTGGTGAATAGTGATGCCAATTCTACAGCCGATGAAGCCGGCCGTTTAAAGACTGCATTATCCGATGCCGGTGCCGATGAAGAAGTGCTGTAGCCGTTCAGTCCATGACCGAATCCACCGATGTGGAGACACAGCGAGAAGAGTTCGTATTGATCACCGAGACAGTTGAGGGCATGCTCGATGGCGCTATTGAATCAGGTGTCGTTTATAAGCAATATTGCCCAATGGCATTCGATTTTAAAGGTGGTTATTGGTTGAGCAATAGCACCGAAATTAACAATCCTTTTTTTGGAGATAAAATGCTGCGCTGTGGAAAGGTAACCAGTAAGATCAGGTAACTTTAGGTAAACAATAAGCCTTTGGTTCCATTTATAAAAAAGACGGAATACTCCTTTAGGTCACAAAAGCAAATTTTATGAAACAAGTCTATATTCTTGGAGGAATACTCGTACTTCTATTGATCAGTTGTAAGACGGATTCCGAAGTAAATGTGAAATATTCGGGTGCGTTGATGGAAATTATGGCCGGAAATATTACCGGCACTATTTCATTGGATACGTTAGAGGATATCGAAAACGTATATGCGCTTGGTGCCTTGGCAGATCTGAAGGGAGAGATCCAAATTTTTAACGGAGAAGTGCTCAATAGTAGTGTGAATGACAGCACTGTGGTCTTATCTTCTTCTTTAAACAATAATGCCAACCTCCTAGTTTATACAGGTGTAAATAATTGGGAAGAAGTTGAGATACCAAGCCAAATTATAACTAAAGATGAAGTTGAAAAATTCGTGTTCGATACCGCTAAAGAAATAGGGATCACTATTGAAAAGCCGTTTCCGTTCTTATTATCAGGTACTGCCCAAAGTTTATCCTGGCATGTAATTAATTGGGATATAACTGACAAGGAGCATACACATCAAAAGCATCAAATGTCGGGTTTGAATGGAACATTAACTGATACTGCTGTAGAAATTTTAGGGTTTTATTCAGATAAGCATAAAGGTGTTTTTACACACCATACCACTAACATGCACTTGCATTTTAAAACCCAAAATAACAAGCTCGCCGGCCATGTAGATGATATAATTCTCGGGAATATGATGATCTTGAAATTACCAAAACAATAAATTAATTCAATCCCATGAGGAGGTTACCCTGTATTGGTTATCTTTATAAAGCTTAAAACAGGTGGAATATGAATCGGTTGAAAAAAATACTCCTTTACTCAATACCATTTTTGTCATTGTATTTGCCTTCGTATGGGAATACTACATCAGGCAGTGGGAAGCAGTGCAGCCTGGAAGAGCAGAAGAGGTAGTTCGAGTAGATACATTTGTTCTTTGGCCGTTGGTTATTACCTTAGTGGCACTGTCTTTATATCAACTATTCAGAAAAAAACAGGAATAGTTCTTTGGCTGTGACCGGTCAAATAAATCTAGAAATAAAAAAGACCTCCGCCCAAAGCGAAGGTCTATTGATCTTAAAAAGGGATCTGATTTTTTTTCCAGTCGCGACTATTGTCCTACATCATTCCCGGCATTCCGCCACCACCCATAGGAGGCATGGCCGGAGTGTCTTCTTTAATGTCTACGACTGCGCATTCCGTAGTAAGGATCATTCCTGCAACAGAAGCGGCATTTTCCAAGGCGATACGAGTCACTTTCGTAGGATCGATGATCCCTGCTTTCAGCATATCTACATAAGTCTCACTTTTCGCGTCGAAGCCAAAATTCTTCTTTCCTTCCAACACCTTGTTGATCACCACAGACCCTTCTCCACCGGCGTTTTCTACAATGGTTCGCAAAGGCGATTCTACTGCACGCGCTACGATTTTAATTCCTGTAGCTTCGTCCATAGTCTCCGTAGTTAATTTTTCCAAAGTCTTTATCGCACGAACGAATGCTACGCCTCCACCGGCAACAATACCTTCTTCTACAGCCGCACGGGTTGAATGAAGGGCATCATCTACACGGTCTTTCTTTTCCTTCATTTCCACTTCGCTGGCGGCACCTACATATAATACAGCAACACCTCCGGCCAATTTCGCCAATCGTTCCTGTAATTTCTCTTTGTCGTAATCACTGGTGGTGGTCTCGATCTGAGATTTTATCTGCCCAACGCGTGCTTTAATGTCGCTAGTTTTACCCGCCCCTTTTACTAAGGTTGTATTGTCCTTGTCGATGATCACGGTTTCGGCGGTACCTAACATATCCAAAGTCGTGTTTTCCAGAGTGAATCCACGTTCTTCACTAATAACGGTGCCACCTGTAAGAATAGCAATATCTTCGAGCATGGCCTTTCTGCGGTCACCAAATCCGGGTGCTTTAACTGCAGCGATCTTTACGGTACCACGTAATTTATTGACCACTAAGGTTGCGAGGGCTTCTCCTTCTACGTCTTCGGCAATGATCAATAGTGAATTTCCTTGTTGAACAACCGGCTCCAAAACAGGAAGCAGATCCTTCATGTTCGAGATCTTTTTGTCATACAACAGTATCATTGGCTTTTCCAATTCGGTTTGCATTTTTTCACTGTCTGTCACAAAGTAAGGAGATAGGTATCCACGATCAAACTGCATTCCTTCCACAACATCCACATAGGTTTCTGTTCCCTTAGCCTCTTCAACTGTGATAACACCTTCTTTACCCACCTTTTCAAAGGCTCGTGCAATCAAATCGCCAATTTGAACGTCATTATTTGCTGAAATAGCGGCTACTTGTTGAATCTTTTCAGAAGAATTTCCAACCTTAGTAGACTGTTTTTTCAGATCAATAACTATTGACATTACCGCGGCATCAATACCTTTTTTCAGATCCATCGGATTGGCACCTGCTGCCACGTTTTTCAATCCTTCTTTAACGATGGCCTGGGCTAAAACTGTTGCCGTGGTCGTACCATCACCAGCCTGATCGTTGGTTTTGGAAGCTACTTCCTTCACCATCTGTGCTCCCATATTTTCAAGAGGATCTTCCAGTTCGATCTCTTTTGCAACTGTGACACCATCTTTCGTTACCTGTGGTGCCCCAAAGGATTTGCTTAGGATCACGTTACGTCCCTTAGGCCCTAAGGTTACTTTAACTGCGTTTGTTAATGCATCCACACCACGCTTGATCGCGTCACGTGCTTCTACGTCGTATTTTATATCTTTTGCCATAATGAATTTTTTAACTTTTTAAAAATTAAGCTCCAAATGTCAAAATCCAATTTCCAAACTTGTATGTATTGGATTTCATAGATTTTATTTTTGGAATTTGTTGTTTGTTTTTTCGGAATTTGCGATTATTGTCAGATAATCGCTAATATATCCTCCTCACGCATAATGAGGTAATCTTTACCATCCAATTTTAATTCGCTTCCGGAGTATTTTCCGTATAGAACGATATCACCTTTTTTAACGGTCATATCATGGTCTTTTTTCCCTTTTCCCACGGCCATGACTTTGCCTTGTTGTGGTTTTTCTTTTGCGGAATCGGGAATGAATAGGCCCGATGCAGTTTTCGTTTCAGCGGCTTGTGGCTCGACCAAAACCCTGTCTGAAAGGGGTTGAATTTTTAATGCCATTTTCAATATATTTTAAAGGTTAAATTTAGTTTTTATGATTCTTCTTTTTAATCTATCGTTTTATTTCCATAAATTATTTCAGATTGAATTCGTCATGGTTCATTTCAGAAATTGTGCCAATACCAAATCAGGGTGAATTTGAAATAAAAAATGCCAACTTGTCACAAGTTAGCATTGTATAATTTTTTAGCTGTGGATCTCATTATTCACCACCACCTGTGTTATCTCCTGTAGTATCAGTTCCCGTATTTGCATCCGGAAGTTCTACGTTCGGAAGCTCTTCGTTGAATAATTCACTACTTCCCTGGCCTTCAAATAAAGATATATTCGAAAATAAGATTAATGCCAACAGAATGATCGCAAGGGTCCAGGTGCTTTTATCGAGGAAATCGGTTGTCTTCTTCACACCACCTAATTGTTGTCCACCGCCTCCGCCAAAAGTAGAGGAAAGTCCTCCTCCTTTTGGGTTTTGCACCATTATCACTACCACCAGTAAAAAGGCAACTAAGACTATTAAAATTAAAAATATTAAAAACGTGCTCATTATTCTTCTTTTATCAAATTTTGTATTGCGTGAATTTGGTCTGCAAAGAAACCACTTTTTTGGGGATTTTTCAAAATTAAAATTTTATACGCCTGAACGGCTTTTTTATAATTTTTCTGTTGTAAATATACTTTCGCCAAGGTTTCTGTCATTAGCGTGTCCGGATATTGTGTATAAGGTTTTGCAAGGTTTTTATTTTTCTTTGAACCTGTCTTGGGGTCCATTTTAGGCCGGTCTTGAATGAACTTATCAATCAATTGAAACTTTCGGTCTTTTGCCTCCTGAGACGATGTTCGAGAAGTTTCCTTAGGTTTTGGTGTTTCTTTCTGTCGATCGATTGGGGTCGCCCGGGTAAGTTTCAACCATTCACCGAAGGAGTGAGTATCTGTCTTGCTGAAGGGTAGGGGTTCATCTATTTTTAAATTCTCTTCAGATCCTTTTTCTATGTCTTCGGTTTCTTTCGCAATGGAGGGCTTCTTTTCGGAAATGATATCACTCGATTCTGAAATTTTAACGACCGAAGCCACTTTCCGCTCAAACAGATCGGGGTTGAGGATGGCCTCCACTTTTTTCATTTCGGCTTTGAGCTGTCTGTCAATTTCCAAACTCACTTGTTCCGAAAGATTTTCAGAGACTACGTCCATCTCCTTTACCGCATCACTTTGTTGAAGGATCAATTCTGAAATTTCATTTTGAATAAACGTTTCCGAAGTGATATACTCAAACAAAATATCGCGATCTGTAGTATATGCGGCCGTCAACTTTAAAGCGTCGTTATATAAAAAACTGTTTTCGTTTTTAAGCCCTTTGAGCTGAAGCGCTCTCGCACTTTGAAAATAAGGATATTTTTCAATGACCGTTGTCAAGCCTTCCAACTGATCCTTTTTGACGGAGGATGGATTTGCAAGTAGATATGTATATGTTTCCGTATTCATATTACCAATTAGCCAATGATCGGTTAAAAATATCCTGAGTGATGCGCTCAAAAATAACGTCCAAAGCGTCGTCCAGTTGAGAGCCTATCAACTGCGAACTTCCGCTGAAATCGAAGTAAAATGAAAATCGTTCTTCAAAGTCTTTCTCGGGTTCCATCGTATTAAAAAAGCGAACATTTACAGCAACCGTTAGCCTGTTTTGAGCCGCAGTACTCGATGATGTGGCCGTAATAGGAGCAACATAGTACTGAATAATTTCTCCTTCGTAAACCAGACTTCCGTTATTGGTCACGATACTCAGACTGGTTTGATTCAGTAAAATATCTTGTAGATCTAAAGTGAATTCTCTTGCAATCCTGGGTTCGACTATAGCCGCATTGTTGTTAAAATTGTTTACCTGAAAAGTTTTGGCATCACCAATATCCGCTCCCGTGAAGGAATAGCTCACTTTGCACCCCTGCAGTAGAACCACAGTTGTAATTATGTAAAAGAGACTTCTGAATATTTTTATGTTTATTACTCGCACGAACAGGTGATTTTAAAAGCGTCAAGCTACAAATTATATTGCTTTATTTTGCGGTAGAGGGTTCTTTCACTTATACCCAATTCTTTGGCAGCGTCTTTTCGTTTACCGTTGTATTTTTTCAAAGATTTCTTAATGAGCTCCAATTCTTTATCGTGCAAAGAAAGACTTTCCTCCTCTTGTATTTCCTCGGCGAAATGGTATTTGTCTTCCGGCTTTTGTGCCGGGTGTTCTAAGGTCGTTTCAGAAATGCTCAATACCTCTACATCTTGTGATTTCAGAACATCATCATCAAGAATAGTGTCTAGTTGTGTTGTTCGATCGGTATCTTGTGCCTCCGTTGAAGTTTCATGCGACATGCGGTCCGAATAAATCTTATCGATCAATGTACTGTTTTCCTCCCGTACCTGATTCGCATCTCCGGTATCCATCAGTTTCATCGTCAATTTTTTCAGATCATTGATATCCCGTTGCATATCAAACAAAACTTTGTACAAGATCTCACGTTCGTTGCTAAAATCACTTTCGGTCTTTTTAGGATTTATAAGCGCCGGGAGGTTTCTCCCTACATCGGGTAAATAGGCCTTTAAGGTTTCAAAGGAAATGGTTCGGTCTTGCTCAAGCACAGAGATCTGTTCGGCGACATTTCTCAACTGTCGAACATTTCCTCCCCATCGATATTTCAGTAACAGTTCTACCGCATGATCTTCCAATCGTATGGTGGGCATTTTATATTTCTGCGCAAAATCTGAAGCAAATTTTCGGAACAACAAATGAATGTCCTCATGGCGCTTTCTCAACGGTGGAAGTTCTATTTCCACTGTGCTCAAGCGATAGTACAGATCTTCTCGAAATTTCCCTTTTTCAATGGCATCAACCATGTTGGTGTTGGTAGCAGCTACAATACGAACATCGGTTTTTTGAGTTTTAGAGGATCCCACTTTTAAGAACTCACCGTTCTCCAAAACCCGCAATAAACGCACTTGAGTGGGTAAGGGTAGTTCGCCTACTTCATCCAAAAAAATCGTGCCGCCATCTGCCACCTCGAAGTACCCGTTACGCGAGGCAGTTGCACCGGTAAAAGAGCCTTTTTCGTGTCCGAATAGCTCGCTATCAATGGTCCCTTCCGGGATTGCACCACAGTTTACCGCAATATACTTGCCGTGCTTACGGTGAGACAGGGAGTGGATAATTTTAGGTATGCTTTCCTTCCCTACACCACTTTCTCCCGTTACCAGTACCGAAATATCGGTAGGGGCTACCTGCACAGCTTTTTCGACAGCGCGATTAAGCTCGTGATCGTTCCCTATAATTCCAAAGCGTTGTTTTACGGCTAGTACGTTTTCCATATTTATTTCCCGCGCAGACGGGAATCTCTTTATTTATTATACGTTATTCTTTGAATACCCAACGGCATTACCCAACAAGGTCGCACTGGTGCAATCCTCGATCTTCACCATCACAAAATCACCCACTTTATAGTATTCCTTCGGAAAAACCGCCACGGTATTATGCTGGGTTCGTCCGCTCCATTGCGCTTCACTTTTGTGGGATTCTTTTTCTATCAGTACTTCTACGGTTTGACCTACAAATTGTTGGGTGCGATAGGCACTATGTTCACGCTGCAGGTCGACTATTTCGATCAATCTTCGTTTTTTAATCTCGGCTGGGACATCGTCATCCAGCTTACGTGCGGCCGGGGTTCCGGGCCGTTCAGAATACATGAACATAAACCCGAAATCGTATTTTACATAGTCCATCAATGAAAGAGTATCCCGATGATCTTCTTCAGTTTCCGTAGAAAAACCGGTGATGATATCTTGTGAGATGGCACAATCCGGAATGATCTCACGTACCCGGTCAATGAGCTCAAAATACTCCTCACGAGTATATTGACGGTTCATTTCTTTTAAAATACGCGTGCTACCACTCTGTGCCGGAAGGTGTATGTAGTTGCAAATATTGTCGTACTTCGCCATACTATGCAAAACATCTTCGGTCATATCCTGTGGGTTGGAAGTCGAAAACCGAATTCGCATCCCAGGTTGTGCCTCGGCCGTCATTTCCAGTAATTGCGCAAAGTTGGTGGCTGTTGCTCTTTGGATCTCGGAAGCATTTTTATAGTCCTTTTTTAATCCGCCCCCGTACCACAGATAGCTATCTACATTTTGATCCAATAAGGTAATTTCTTTATATCCTTTTTCGGCCAGGTCGTTTACCTCTTCCAGAATACTTTTTGGGTCACGACTTCGTTCACGGCCTCTGGTAAAAGGCACTACGCAAAATGTGCACATATTATCGCAGCCCCGGGTAATGCTCACAAAAGCAGTTACACCATGTCCACCCAGACGCACCGGAGAAATATCACCATAGGTTTCGTCTTTGGAAAGGATGACATTCACTGCATTCCGCCCTTCTTCGACTTCTTTCAATAGATTTGGGAGGTCTTTATAGGCATCGGGTCCCACCACCATATCTACTATTTTTTCTTCTTTTAGGAATTTACTTTTAAGACGTTCGGCCATACAGCCCAGAACGCCCACCTTCATATTCGGGTTGATCTTTTTTACGGCATTGTATTTTTCGAGACGTTTGCGTACGGTTTGCTCTGCTTTGTCGCGTATCGAGCATGTATTTACCAAAACCAGATCGGCCTCTTCCAGATTTTCGGTAGTATTATAACCCTGTTCCGCCAAAATAGATGCAACGATCTCACTGTCGCTAAAATTCATTTGGCAGCCGTAACTCTCAATAAATAGTTTTCGTTGATTGCCTTCCTTCTGCTCCAGGACCAATAATTCTCCCTGCTTTTTCTCGTCTATAAGCTTTTCTTCCATTAACTTTATCGTCCTGATGTAACGATACGGATTATTGATTGTCAAATATAATGCCCGCCCATTGGCAGGAAGGTGCAAAGATACGATATTAATGAAGAATATGACAAAGTGGCAGATTTCTTTTTTATACATTTACAGTCACATTAACCAAAACCTGTAACCATGAATTCCAATATTTTTCAGAGGATAGAAAGTTCAACAAAACCCGATTTCGGTGATATTTTAAGTAAAAGTTTTGATCTTTTTCAGAAACTTTTTATGGAGGCTGTAAAACACGGACTTGTTAGTTTGTTGGTTGTTGTTCCTTTTATTTTAATTATTTATGTTCCATTAATGCCCATGTATATTGAATTATTGATGAATGCGGGAGATCCCTATTATCACCCTACAGGCTTAGAGGAGTATTCGATCGCAATTATTATAGTATGGGTCATAGCGGTTTTAATAATATCCTTCATATTGCAGGTGGTTATCTTGTCGATCAACGCGCATTTTTATAAGGTGTGTAAAAATATCGATCTGGAAATCGATGAACCTGCAGGGGGGTATTTTGATCTATTGAAAAATAATTTCGGTAAACTATTGGTGCTTTCATTAGCTACTTTCGGGATAGCAATAGTAGCCACCTTATTGTGTTACTTACCTATATTTTATGTGATGGTACCCTTGCAACTTTTCTTGCCAATTTTGGCGTTCAATGATAAACTAAGTGTGTCTGAAATTATTAAAGCCGCATTTAAATTAGGCAACAAATACTGGCTGATTATTTTTGGTCTTGTCATCCTTTCATCGATCGTAGCACAATTGGGAATTATTCTTTGCGGTATCGGACTTGTGGTCACGGCGTATTTCGTCCATATTGTTATGTATTATCTTTATAAAGACACTCTAGGTTTTGACGAGCGATCTGAAGAAATACCTTCTAACTATTAGTTGAAATAAACACCCTTTTTGCTGTTCATAGAAACCTAAAATTTGGGTTTAATCTGGGCGTATAAAAAAATTCACATACTTTTGTACACCAAATTTATGGACTATGGCTAAGAATTTAGTGATCGTTGAATCTCCGGCAAAAGCCAAAACTATTGAGCAATTTCTTGGAAGTGATTTCAAGGTTGCTTCTAGTTTTGGGCATATTACAGATCTTCCTGCCAAAGAGTTGGGAGTTGATGTTGAAGGAGATTTTACCCCCAAATATATCATCTCGAGCGACAAGAAGAGGATCGTTAAAGAACTGAAGGCCTTAGCTAAAAATGCTGAAATGGTTTGGCTCGCCAGTGATGAAGATAGGGAAGGAGAGGCCATTGCCTGGCACTTATCGGAGTACTTAGATCTTGATGAATCTAAAACCAGGCGAATCGTATTTCACGAGATCACAAAATCTGCCATTCTCAAAGCGATTGAAAATCCGAGACAGATAAACTACAATTTAGTGAATGCCCAACAAGCCCGACGCGTATTGGACCGTTTGGTAGGTTATGAGCTATCACCTGTACTTTGGAGAAAAGTAAAGGGAGGCTTGTCTGCAGGACGTGTACAATCAGTCGCGGTTCGTTTGATCGTAGAACGTGAACGTGAGATCGAAAAGTTCAACCCGGTCGGTTCATACAGAATTGATGCCGAATTTACCACTGATAGCGGTAGTAAGTTCAAAGCGAAGCTTCCGAAAAATTTTAATACAGAAGCCGAGGCTCATGCGTTTCTTCAGAAAAACCTGGGTGCCGAATACAAGGTAGCTGATCTGGTCAAAAAACCCGCAAAGAAATCTCCCGCACCGCCATTTACTACCTCAACCCTTCAGCAGGAGGCGTCTCGTAAATTGTATTATTCGGTGAGCAAGACCATGACCATCGCACAGCGATTGTACGAGGCCGGATTGATCACCTATATGAGAACCGATAGTTTAAACCTTTCCGAAGATGCTAAAAATGCGGCTAAGGATGAGATCCAAAATTCGTTTGGAGATAATTACAGTCAGCCGAGAAATTATAAGGGGAAGTCTAAAGGAGCACAAGAAGCGCATGAGGCCATCCGTCCTACCGATATGTCCCGTCAAACCATCACCGGCGACTATGACCAGGAACGATTGTATCAGTTGATATGGAAACGTACAATAGCCTCGCAAATGAGTGATGCACAGCTGGAGCGAACCCATGTGAAGATCGATATTTATTCTGTCGAAAAGTTGATGGAACAATTCTCTGCGAACGGAGAAATGATAAAATTTGACGGTTTTCTCAAGGTATATTTGGAAGGAACTGATTCTGAAGAAGAAGAACAAGAAGGGATGCTTCCCAACCTGAACGTGAATGATTCGTTGGGAAACAATTATATTACGGCTACGCAGCGATTTAGCCGTCCGCCTTATCGTTATACAGAGGCTTCATTGGTGAAGCAACTTGAGGAATTAGGGATTGGCCGGCCATCTACCTATGCGCCAACTATCACTACCATCGTGAATAGAAATTATGTGGAAAAGGGAACAGTCGAAGGGGTGGAAAGAAAATATTTACAATTGGTTTTATCCGAAAATAGCGTTAAAGAAAATAATTTAACCGAAACTATTGGTAGCGAAAAAGGAAAGTTGGTTCCAACCAGTATTGGAATGATAGTAAATGACTTTCTGGTTGCTAATTTCATAGAAGTTTTAGACTATAATTTTACAGCCAAAGTAGAAGAAGATTTTGATGCTATAGCCGAAGGTAAAGAGGAGTGGACCACTATGATGAAGGATTTTTATAATAAATTCCATCCACGTGTGGAAGATGTTCAGGAAAATGCTGAAAGGGAAAGCGGAGAACGAATCTTGGGAGAACACCCTGAAACAGGGAAACCCGTTTTGGTGCGTTTGGGAAAATTTGGCCCTATTGCGCAAATTGGTGCTCCTGATGATGATGAAAAGAAGTTCGCCAGTCTTCGTCCCGATCAGCAATTGCATTTGGTGACTTTTGAAGAGGTGATGGATCTGTTTAAACTTCCGAAGACATTAGGCATCTATGACGCGGAGGAAGTTGAGGTGGCTAATGGTCGTTTTGGACCTTATATTCGCTTCGGAAAAAAATTCATCTCCCTTCCCAAGGGAATGGATCCTTTGGATGTGACCATGGATATGGCCAAAGAGCTCATTGAAGAAAAGAAAAAGGCAGATGCTCCTATATATACCTACGAAAATTTACCGGTTCAAAAAGGGAAAGGGAGATTTGGCCCATTTATCAAGTGGAACAATATGTTCATTAATGTGAATAAGAAATACGATTTTGACAATCTATCCGATTCAGATGTCATTGAATTGATTGAAGATAAAAAACAAAAGGAGATCGATAAGTTGATCCAGGAATGGCCGGAAGAAGGTATTCGTCTTGAAAAAGCCCGTTGGGGACGTTTCAATTTAATCAAAGGGAAAAACAAGGTGGAATTGCCTAAAACTACAAAGGCTGACAAAATAACCCTCGAACAAGCGCAAGAGTTGCTGGCGAAAAAGACGCCTAAGAAGAAAACAGCTAAAAAAACAACTGCCAAGAAAAAATGATAGAATTTCTTTCCCCCGTTTCCAAAAAGATCATTGCCCACAGAGAAATATTGTCTGAGGGGGTATTGGGCAAAGAAATAGCCATTCATATTAAAAAAGGGAATCTCCCAAACCTAAAAGGAATTCGATTCGCACTATTGGGTGTAAAAGAGAATAGAAATGATGTGAATTTTATAGGAGCCGATGTATGCTTCGACGAGCTACGAAAGGCACTCTATGGGCTTTACCCCGGAAATTGGCCTCATAAAATAGTGGATCTGGGAGATATTGAAAAAGGGGAAACCGTTGAGGATAGTTATTTTGCATTCCGTGCCGTTTCTGAATCCCTACTCAAAAAAGGTATTATTCCTATTGTATTCGGTGGAAGTCAGGATCTGCTTTTTCCTCTGTATCGCTCCTATGATAAGATGGGTAAAATGGTCAATTTGGTGAATGTGGATCATCGTTTTGATCTGGGAGATGCCGAGCATCCTATTTCAAACAAATCGTATATAGGTAAGATCATTGTAGAGAAGCCCTATAACCTGTTTAATTACAGTGTGCTGGGGTACCAATCTTATTTCAATCCGCCGGGAGAGATCGCATTGATGGAAAAACTCTTCTTCGATGAGTATCGATTGGGCAAGGTAACCGAGGATATTACTTTGGTGGAACCCATAATGAGGGATGCAGATATTGTTTCCATTGATGTTTCTGCAATAAAAAGCGCAGAATTAAGTTATAAATATAATTCCAGTCCGAATGGTTTTGATAGCCGTGAAATATGTGCTATAGCCAGATATGCCGGAATTAGTAATAAAGTTACCTCTTTTGGTTTATTTGAACTCGAAGATTATGTTCAGGCAGAGAGTGCAGCGACGTTGATAGCACAAATTGTCTGGTATTTTATCGAAGGTGTTAATTTTAGAGTAGATGATGAAGATTTCAGTGATGAAAAAAGCTACACTACTTATAAAGTTCCTATCGATGATGATATTTTAATCTTTAAAAAAAGCAATAAAACCGGGCGTTGGTGGATAGAATTGCCTTTTATTTCAAATGTTAATAATAAATTAAAAAGAGAAACGTTATTACCATGCACTTATGGCGAATATTTAGGTGCGACACATCAGGAAATTCCTGAACGGTGGTATAAAGCCCGCCGGAAAAATGAAGTATAATCAAACTAACTTGTTAACGTGATTTAAGGGTTTTTTTAGAAAAATGTTGCTTTTCTGATATTTTATAAATAGGTTTACCCCCTTAAATCTTATTAAATTTAACCTAAATACCTATGAAGAAGCTAATTGCATTCATTGCGATGATTGCCTTTTTGGTTAGTTGTAGTTCTGGCGATAGAGGAGAACTAGTTGGCGCCAAAGGCAAAAAATGGTACCCTGAAAAACCTTACGGTATGACCCTAGTCCCTGGTGGATCTTTCATCATGGGTAAGGCAGATGATGATTTTGTGGCGGTGAACGATGCCCCTACAAGAACAGTAACCGTGCGTTCCTTTTACATGGACGAAACCGAAATAACCAATGCTGAATACAGACAGTTTGTTGAGTGGGTTCGCGATTCGACCATTCGATTGAAATTAGCGATCCTTGCCGATGAAGTTGGAGCTACTCCAGGTGATGGCGGTATTGGTGAATTTGGCTTTGTCGATCAGGAAAATGAAGAGATGACTCCCTATGAGCAATATATGTATGATAATTACTTCGGAATGGGAGACGATTTCTACGCAGGACGTAAGATCAACCATGATGTAGACCTTATTACGGATACCGGTGACTATCCCGATGAATATTACTCCGAAGTTATGGATACCATGTATATCCCTGCTGAAGAAGCGTACAATGGTCAACGTACCATCGATGTGGATAAGTTAATGTTCCAATATACCTACATAGATATCCAGGCAGCAGCAAGAGCCAAAGGAAAAAGAAGAAAAGACTTCATAAAGAAAGATACTATAGCTATATATCCGGACACTACTGTTTGGATCAAAGACTTTAACTACTCATACAATGAGCCTATGCACAATGATTATTTCTGGCATGAGGCTTATGGAGACTATCCTGTTGTAGGAGTAGACTGGAATCAAGCCAAAGCATTTTGTGCGTGGAGAACCTTATATAAAAACTCTTATCAAAAAGCGAGGAACAGACAACACGTCAATTCCTTCAGACTTCCTGGTGAAGCCGAATGGGAATACGCCGCTCGTGGTGGATTGGAATCTGCAACCTTCCCATGGGGTGGGCCTTATGCAAAAAACGACCGCGGTTGTTTTATGGCAAACTTCAAACCCTTACGTGGAGATTACGCTGCAGACCAGGCATTATATACGGTAGAAGCAGACGCATACGAACCAAACGATTATGACCTGTACAATATGGCAGGTAATGTAAGCGAATGGGTAGCGTCTTCTTACGATCCAGACTCTTATGAGTATTCTTCGACTATGAACCCTAGTGTAAACGATGACAAGAACATGCGTAAAGTAGTACGCGGAGGTTCTTGGAAAGACGTAGCTTACTTTCTACAGGTAAGTACACGCGATTATGAGTACGCAGATTCGGCGAGAAGCTATATTGGCTTTAGAACCGTTCAGGATTATATGGGTACCGATGTAACATTAAACCAAACCTTTGGAGACGCCAGATAGTCTCACAATTATAAAGAACTTAAATCTTAACTTAACTTAAACCCCCAGTATTATGGCACAATCAAGATCAAACAAGAAATTTTTCAACATGGCCTACGGCCTTGGAGCATCTATTGTAATTTTAGGAGCATTATTTAAAATCCTTCACTGGCAAATAGGACCTCTTACCGGTGGTCTTCTTTTAGCAGTTGGATTGATTACTGAAGCAATTATTTTCGCTATCTCTGCATTCGAGCCGGTAGATGACGATCTGGATTGGTCTTTGGTATACCCAGAACTAGCCGGTAGAGCGGGAAAAGGAAAAGATGAGCCTCAAGATGCTGAAGGAATCCTTTCCAAGAAATTGGACGAAATGTTGAAAGGCGCAAAAATTGATTCAGAATTAATGACCAGCTTAGGTGATGGTATCCGTAATTTCGAAGGAGCTGTTAAAAGCATGGTACCAACTACTGAAGCTATGAACTCTACTAAGAAATACAGTGAAGAAATGGCATTGGCTGCCGCCCAAATGGAGTCATTGAACAGTCTTTACAAAGTACAAGTAGAATCTACCAGCCGTCAAACTGAAGTAAATGAGTGTGTGGTTGAAAATGCTGAGCAGTTAAAAGCTCAAATGGAGCATTTGGCTACTAACCTTTCTTCACTTAACGGTGTATACGGAGGAATGTTATCCGCAATGAACAATAGAAACTAATAGTTTCCGACTGTAATTAATTATTAACTTTAAAAGAAATTAATATGTCACAAGGAAAACTATCCCCCAGGCAAAAGATGATTAATCTTATGTACTTGATTTTCATTGCAATGTTAGCATTGAACATGTCTAAAGAAGTATTATCAGCCTTCGGATTATTAGAGAAAAAAATAACGAACGCAAATGTTGCTACCACAGAGCGTAATGTCGCTTTTATGGAGAGCCTGTCTACCATGGCTGATGAACAACCAGAGCAATATGCTGCTGTTAAAAGGAAAGCAGATCAGGTATCTGAGATATCTGCTACTCTGGACGCTTACTTAGGTGATATTAAACGCCAGATGATGACTACTTTAAAAGCCGAAGATTTCGAGGATTTTGAAGTTCAGGACCAACCGGATTTTTTGGATCAACGCTTTTTTAAAGGCGATAAGTTAAAGAAAGAAGGTCAGGAATATTTGGATGCGGTCAATAAATATCGCATCGATATGCTTGTAGTCCTTTCGGATACTGCTTTAAGTAAGGTGCAAGGAATTGAAGACATTAAGAAAACTATCGAGACTAATTTTTCAACGGCCCCGGTAGAAAGACGTGATAAGAAGAAGATCGATTGGTTGAATTACAACTATGAAGGATTTCCTTTGATCGCTTCTAAAACTAAAATCACTTCACTTCAGAATGATATAAAAGTAACCAAGAACGAATTGCTTTCAAAGATGTTAGCCGGGCAACAAGCCAGCGCATTGTCTTTTACGCAATACAATACGTTGTTAGAAGTAGCAAAATCTGCTTTTTATGCGGGTGAAAAATTTGACGGGGGTATTGTTTTAGGACGTAAGGATCCTAATACCAGACCAAACCGTGTAGAATTAACCCTGGATGGACGAGAGCTAACAGAGGATCAATATACCATTCAGGATGGTAAAGTGATGCTGAATATTAGCGCAGGTAGTGCCGGAGATCATAAGATAGAAGGAAACCTTATCTTTTTACAAGATGGTGAAGAAGTTCTGGTTCCCGTGAATACATCTTTTGCGACGATCACAAGACCAAACTCTGCTGTAATTTCAGCAGATAAGATGAATGTTGTATACCGTGGTGTTGTCAACCCAATGACCATATCTATACCGGGTATTCCTGATAATAAAGTAAGTGCTTCCGGTGCAGGTCTTAGTAGAGTTTCAGGAACTAAATACAGCATGAGTCCGGGTAAAGGTAGAACGGTTGCTATCTCGGCCAGAGGTACCTTGCCAGATGGTCAGGTAGTGAACACAACTACGGAATTCCGTATCAAGGATATTCCAAGACCTACAGGATCCATTCGTGGAGAAGATGGTAATGGTGGATGTGTACGTATGCAACGTCAAGGACTTGAAATTTCAAGTGTAGGTGCATCGCTACCGGATTTCGATTTTGATCTGAATCTACGTGTTACCGGATTCAGTTTCAAAGTTTCGGGTCAGCCAACGGTAAAAATTAATGGAAACAAATTGAACACACCTGGGAAAGCTGCTCTACGTAGAGCAAGACGTGGTGAGACGGTTCAGATATTTGATATTCATGCTAATATTGCCAATAACTCAGGATACAAATTGAAAAGAATTTCTCCTGTGTGTATTGAGCTTACAAACTAAATAGTAAAAATTTCGATTTATGAATTTGAGAAATGTTGTTATATGTGGAATTGGCTTATTAATGAGTATCGGTGCAGCAGCACAGATCAATATTCTTAATGCCAAAACTCCGGAAGAGATCGGTATAAAGACCGCAGCACAGATCGCTTATGATAATGATGAGCCGTTACCTTACGGTTATGTCGATGAGCGCGACGTTCTTTGGTCTAAAACCACCTGGGAAATAATTGACCTTGATGAAAGAGTCAACTTCCCATTGTATTACCCTATCGATACAAACAACATTGGAGCGGAAAGACGTTCACTGTATGATGTTTTGATAAAGGGCATTAAGACAGGGGTTATCGAACATGTGTATGCAGATTCTTATTTCACTGAAAAAAGAACGCTTAGAGATATCGAAGCATCTTTAATATATAGTGACACTACAGACCTTGGTATTGAACAATACAATGCAGAAGGTTTTGTGGATCCGCAATACGTTCGTAAGTTTACGTTGGATGCCGGAGATGTGGAAGAGTGGAGAGTGAGAGGATACTGGTACCTGGACAAACGTCAGGGAGAACTCAGATATCGTATGCTGGGATTGTGTCCTGTTGCAAACGAGGCTCGTTCTAAAGCGTTTGAAGATGATGGTGTGGATTCGAAAGTAGAATTGTTTTGGGTTTGGTTCCCTGCTGCAAGGCAGGTATTGCACAAGTCTAAAGCCTTCAATCGCAGAAATACCTCCCAGCCTATTTCCTATGATCACTTATTGAACTCCCGTAGATTTCATGGTGTAGTCTATAAAGAAGATAATGTACAAGGTGACCGTAATGTATCAGACTATATCAATGATAACGCTTTGATGCAATTATTGGAGTCTGATCGAATAAAAGAAGTAATTCGAAATATCGAAATTGATCTGTGGAACTACTAGTAGTTTCCCGATCTTGATCATACAACCCTCCTACGCTAATGCTTCGGAGGGTTTTTTTTATGGAAGAAATAAACTATATCGTCGTTGGACTGGGGATCGCAGGAATTACCTTTTGTGAACAATTGGAACGTCACGGACATAGTTTTGTGGTTTTCGATACTGCTGAAGGATCGGCAACAGCGATTGCAGGAGGTACAATAAACCCGGTGATGCTCAAACGATTCACCCCCGTTTGGAAGGCCACCGAATTTTTTTCTGAAGCACATTCATTTTATCACGAAGTTTCAAAGAAACTCAACAGCCCGTTTGTCGATGCTATGCCTATTCACAGAATTCTAAACGATGTGCTTGAACAGAACAATTGGTTGCTCGCCAGTGATACCAAAAAATTATCTCCTTTTATATCTTCTGACATTTTCACTACTGAAAACCATTCGGTTGTGATGCCTTTTGGCTTTGGAAGTGTACTTCATTCCTTCAAATTGAATTTGGAAAGGATGCTGAAGGCGTATCGGCAGTATCTGCTTAAAAAGGAATGTCTGATCTCGGAAAAATTTGATCACACCAAATTGGTCATAGGGAAGAAGGATATTCAATATAAAAGCTTCAAAGCCAAACAGATTGTTTTTGCTGAAGGTACTGCGGCGATACATAACCCCTATTTTAGCCTAAACTGCCTAATTCCCAAGAAAGGGGAGTATATCATCTTCAAAGCCCCGCAATTGCGTTTAGAATGCATTTTAAAGGGGGCATTCTTTATTATCCCATTGGGAAATGATCTGTACAAGGCCGGAGCTACTTTTGCTCATGGAGATACTTCCCTTGTGATTACGAGTAAAGGTAGAGATGAATTGGTCGCCGCAGTGAAAAAGATGATCAGTTGCCCTTTCGAGGTGGTTGATCAGGTTGTAGGAATGCGGCCAACGGTAAAGGATCGCAGGCCCTTGTTAGGACACCTTTTGGGAGGCAAGCCTATTTTTTTCAATGGTTTGGGTACCCGTGGACTTTTTATGGCTCCTTTATTGGCTAAATTATTATACGATTATGCCGAAAATAACGTACCTCTTTCCAAAGAGATAGACATCAATAGGTTTGTATAACTGTCACTTCGAGTTATTTTTTACGATTTTCGGAGTGAAAAATTGTATCGAGGAGTAGGTGGGCAAATCGATGGCTAAACCTTTTCAGCATCAAACTTAAAAAATAAATTGATCCAAATGTTTCTGGAAACCCTTAATATTATCGGGAGTAGCATCACCAGGATCATTACGATTGTAACAAAGCTCAGCAGCCTGCCGAATCCAAACAAATAATAAGAAATCACAAATGCGATGCCAGCGAAGATAATTCCAACGGGATAACTCACATACATGGCTCCGAAAAAGAATGAGGGCTCTATTTTGAATTTGGTGATGCAATGAGGACAGCGTTCGTGCATTTTCAAAGTGCTCGAAAGTTTATACGCATTTGAAGTTTCGTACATTTTGCCGGTATGACAAACAGGACATTTGCTGGTGACTATGCTATAGATCTTAGAGCCCTTAAAGAATCCCATGAACGACTTTTTTTGTGGGCCAAAAATAAGCATCTTTGCAAAAATTTCTGTTATATAAATGCTAAACATCCATAATTTATCGGTTTCATTTCAAGGTGAGGACCTCTTTCAGGGAATTACATTTATGTTAACTCCCGGGGATAGAGTAGGCTTGATCGGTAAAAATGGCGCGGGCAAGTCGACTTTGCTTCGAATTATTGCCGGGGAACAGGAATATGATAAAGGACAGATCGCAACCGACAAAGAGATTTCTATAGGATTTCTAAAGCAGGATATCGATTTTACCAGAGGACATACCGTACTCGAAGAAGCCTACGAAGCATGTACCGAAATCAAAAAACTTGAAAAACAGCTCGAAACCGTCAATACACAATTGGGGGAACGCACCGATTACGAAAGTGAGAGCTATCACCAGTTGATGGTCGATCTAAATGAAGTTCAGCATCAATACGAGATACACGGTGGTTATAACTACCAGGGCGAAACCGAACGAATTTTACAGGGGCTGGGCTTCCGTCGGGAGGATTTCAATAAGGTCACTGAAACGTTTTCCGGAGGGTGGCGTATGCGCATAGAGTTGGCAAAGCTCTTGTTACAGAATAATGATATATTGTTGCTCGATGAACCCACCAATCACCTGGATATAGAGTCTATCTTATGGCTGGAAGATTTTTTAAAGAATTATCCGGGAGCCGTTATATTGGTATCTCATGACAAGATGTTTCTCGACAATGTCACCAATCGTACCATTGAGATCTCCCTCGGAAAAATATACGACTATCCAAAGCCCTATTCCAAATACCTGAAGCTGCGTGCCGAACTAAGGGAACAGCAACTGGCGACCCAAAAGAACCAGCAAAAACAAATTGAGCATACCGAAAAACTTATCGAGAAGTTCCGTGCCAAGGCAACCAAGGCAACAATGGCGCAGTCGCTGATCAAGAAACTTGACAAAATTGACCGAATAGAAGTCGATGAGGATGACAATGCAGTGATGAGTTTGCGATTTCCTATTTCAGTAACTCCCGGTAAAGTGGTGATAGTAGCCGAAAATGCCTCCAAAAACTACGGAGAAAAGGAAGTACTTACCCAAGTGGACCTGTTAGTAGCCCGGGACAGTAAGATCGCTTTTGTGGGACAGAACGGGCAGGGTAAAACTACCCTGGCAAAAATGATCGTCGGTGATATTGAACACGGAGGTAAGATAGAACTGGGCCACAATGTACAGATAGGTTATTTTGCCCAGAACCAGGTCGACTTTCTCGATGGAAGCAAGACCGTTGAAGATACCATGCTGGATGCGGCCGATAAAAAGACACGTCCCAGAGTTCGGGATATTTTAGGGGCCTTTTTGTTCCGGGGGGATGATGTAGATAAGTACGTTCGGGTATTGTCCGGTGGAGAACGCAATAGACTGGCTTTGGCATTATTACTCTTACAACCTTTTAATGTGTTAGTGATGGACGAGCCTACCAATCACCTTGACATCAAGTCTAAAAATGTTTTGAAGGAAGCATTGAAAAATTTTCCGGGTACTATGATCCTGGTTTCTCATGACCGGGATTTTCTGCAAGGTTTGACCACCACGGTTTACGAGTTCAAGGACAAAAGGATCAAGGAATACCTGGGAGATATCGATTACTTCCTGGAACAACGTAATTTGCAGAATTTAAGGGAGGCCGAAAAGCGTACTACTGTTGTTTCCAAAGAGAAAAAGACGCATTCCAATGGAAAGCAAAACTACGAGCAGCAGAAGAAACTAAAATCTCTTCGCAATAAATTGAGCAAGGCTGAAGTTTCTATCCATAAATTGGAAAGGGAAATAAAAGAAATAGATGTAGAGCTTTCCATCAATTATGAAGAAACCATTGCCAGGCCCGATTTTTTTGATAACTACCAACAATTAAAAAAGAAGTTGGAAGTATTGATGGAACAGTGGGAGGAGATCACTGCAAGGCTTGAGGTGGATGAATAAAATACTATGTTGGAACACTTTTTTCAATGTCCCCATTGTTGGGAAAAAATATCGATGCTATTGGATCATTCCGTAAACTCAGTTTATGTGGAAGATTGTGAAGTATGCTGTAATCCTATTGAAATAAGCACCCGGTTTGTTGATAATGAGTTGGTTGCCTTTAATGCAAAAGCATAAATTCTAGATTGAGGTTGCGAACGAGTTTTCCATTTTTTACATTCAGTGTCATCACATATATTTCTAACATTACTGCTTGTTCGGTTTAAAACTCTATTGTATCTTTGCCGTCCATATCGCGGGGTAGAGCAGTAGGTAGCTCGTTGGGCTCATAACCCAAAGGTCGTAGGTTCGAGTCCTACCCCCGCTACTACGAAAACCTCTTGAGAAATCAAGAGGTTTTTTTTATAAATTCATTTTTGAAGCTTGCTTCAAAAAAGGAATTTAAAAAATTACCAGTCGCTCTGCGACTGAGGTTTTCGTAATCTAGCTCCCTTTTCTGGTCCATTTTTCGGTACGAAGTACTGGAAAATGAATCCTACCCCCGCTACTTTACAAGACGCATCACTAGAAATAGATGATGCGTTTTTCGTTTTATCCTTCTTATCCCTTGATATTACTCGTATTGTTTTAAAAATAGAATTTACTTTTGAGGTTTGATATTTACGTTTTACGGGGTCAATGACTATACCTTCTGGAAATACTAGTTTTTGAAAATTGCTTTTGTCATAACATTTCAAGGCCAAAAATTATTAGCGATAAATACTTAAATTTGTATGCCTTTGTATTCAATAATCAATACATAATAAGAATATGACTGAATTAAAAAAATACTCCGACATTTCTTCACTCTGGCTCGAATATAAAAATGGTTTAAAGTATTATATCTTTAAAAAAGTCAAAAATGAAGAGATGGCAAACGATTTATCTCACGAAGTACTAATGAAGGTTTACAATTCTTGTTGCTCCTCTGTGAAAATTAAGAATGTGAGGTCATGGATGTTTCAGATTGCTCATAATACAACAATTGATTATTTAAAAAAGCAAAACAAGTTCACTAACAATGTTCCTGAAAATTATGATAATGATGATTATAATGTTTTTCAAGAGGCAAATGAAATTGTAAAACCACTAATGCAATTATTACCTGAGAAGTATGCAATCCCATTACAACTGTCAGATATTGAAGAATTAAAACAAAAAGAAGTTGCTCAAAAGTTAAATTTGAGTTTAACAGCTACAAAAAGTAGAATACAAAGAGCTAGAAATCTTTTAAAAGAGAAAATTATTGAGTGTAGTAATCTAGAAAAAGATGAAAAAGGAAATCTAATTTCTTTAGGAATAAGAAGTGATTGTACACCAATCCAAAAGTCTTTAAGAAAAAAAAATCAATAAATGTTGCGTCTTTTTTGAGTTAATTTAGTCTTGGTAGTGATTTTTAATTTATTCATTTAAAACATACACCATGAAAAACACAAAACACTCAAAAAACACAAGCACGTTAGCAACCACTCAAAGAAGTATAAGTGGCTTCTCAACTAGAACAAGATGTAGTGGAACTAGAAGCAGATTTGATTTTAGACGAAATTTCTGTTAATAGATAAATCAAATATTAAGGGTCTTCAAATTAGAAGACCCTTAACTTATTAGCACTTTACTAATTACAATTAATTTTTTAAAATAATTTACAATGGGAAAAATTTCAAAAAACAAAATAAGAGAATCCGTAATGGAAAATTATAAAAATGTGGCCTTATTGAATGAAGTACTAGAAAATAACGAATCAGAATATTGTTGCACTTCAAAATCAAATAATTATAATAGCATTTCAGGTAATTTGGGTTATTCGTCTGAAGAATGTGAAATTGTACCAGAAGGCTCAAATTTAGGCCTTGGTTGTGGAAACCCACAAGCAATAGCTGCACTCAAACAAGGAGAAACTGTTTTGGACCTCGGTAGCGGTGGCGGATTTGATTGTTTTTTAGCATCAAAGAGCGTTGGAGACTCAGGGAAAGTTATTGGGGTAGATATGACTCCTGAAATGATTTCACTAGCAAGGAATAATGCTAAAAAGGGCAATTATATTAACACAGAATTTCGCTTAGGAGAAATAGAGCACCTCCCAGTAGCAGATTCAACTATTGATGTAATTATTTCGAATTGTGTAATTAATTTATCTCCTGAAAAAGAAAAGGTTTTTATCGAAGCTTTTAGAGTTTTAAAACCTGGTGGGAAACTGGCAATATCAGATATTGTTTTATTTAAACCTTTGCCTGATGATTTAAAATACGAACCATCACTTTTTTCTGGATGTGTTTCGGGTGCTTCATCAATTGAGGAATTAAAAATCCTCCTTAGCAATTCAGGATTTAATGATATAAAAATTGAATCTAATCATAAAAGTAAAGAATTTATAAAAGATTGGGCACCAGGCAGAGAAATTGAAAATTATATAGTTTCCGCTACTATTGAAGGGGTTAAAAAATAACAGGGTTTTTACTAAGTGTTGTTTGAAAATGGGGATTATTATTTTCTGCTTTTAAATTGAATTCAACCACTTTCAAAAAATCGTTTATAAACTCATTTGGGTTCAATAATTCGAAGTGTTCCGCTACGGCGAAGCCTCTTGAGAAATCAAGAGGCTTTTTTATGGGTAACGATTATTGTAATTTAAAGTTTTATCTTTATTACATTCTTTCCAATAAATTTATACAAAAGTATTATGTCACGACTTATTTTATTTATTTTCCCCCTTTTCTTTTTTACCTCCACGTATAGTCAATCTGAAATTTATGAACTGCGAGTCTATGAAATGGAATTTTTTAAGCCAGCTAAAATTTTGCATGATTATTTTGAAAAAGCCCTCATCCCAGCTTTAAATCGGCAAGGTGTATCCAATGTTGGAGCTTTTGAAGAAATAGGTGAAGCCTTGCCTAAGAAAATATACTTGCTGATTTCGTATCAGAATATGCAAGCCTACCAAGATATTGCAGATGACATGGAAAACGACCATCAATTTAAGTTAGATGCACAATCTTACTGGACAACACCACCAGAAAAGTTTCCATTTAACCGAGTTGAAAGTACATTTATTAGGTCGGTTTCGGGATTTCCAAATTTAGTTAAACCAGCAGGTAATTCAGAAGTATTCGAATTGCGTATTTACGAAAGTTATAATGAAGATGCCCTTCGCCGAAAAGTAAAAATGTTTAACGATAGCGAGTTTACCATTTTTAATGATGTAGGACTTCATACTGTGTTTTTTGGCGCAAACATTTCTGGTGACCAAATGCCTTGCTTAACCTATATGTTGGCATTTAAAGATAAAGAAGAACACAAACAGGCCTGGTCAAAATTTGGACCGCATCCTGAATGGCAGCGTATTATAAAATTAGAAGAATATGCCAATGCGATGTCTAATATCTCACGAGTCTTCTTAAAACCATTAGCGTATTCACAATTGTAGTTCAGCTAATATTTTATATTGTAAAATAGTTACTCTGAAATTAGTTGGTGAGATTAACTTCTAAGTCCAAAAAATAACAATCCTTTCAATCATCCAAAAAGTAGCTAATGACCCAATAGCATATGCAGGTATCTTTCTTATAAATACGGGCCAATCCTTTTTAAAAGATAATAGTTTAATGATCGCTAAAACAACCAAAACAAAAGCGATCTGTCCAATTTCAACTCCCACATTGAAAAAGGCTAATGCAAATGGGATGTCCTGTTGTGGCAATCCAATATTAGACAGCGCACCGGCAAATCCAAAACCGTGAAGTAGCCCAAAAGTAAATGCCACCAACCATGGTTTTTTACTTGTCAATGTTTGTTTTCCATTTATTATTTTAATGATCTCAACAGCGAGAAAAACAATGCTTAGAGCGATGACAGCTTCTACAGGGGCTGTTGGGAAGTTAACGTAACCCAATGCTGCTAAACTCAAAGTTATACTATGCGCTAATGTAGATGCTGTTATGGTATTGATTATTTTCCAATTCCCTATAGTAAGTATAATCAAAGCCAAAACAAATAATAAAAGATCTATGCCTAACAGGGTATGCTCTATACCCAATTTAGTATAGGTTTTTATAACATCGATGGTGGTTGATTTACCGGGTATAACTCTCGTATCCTGATCCGGTTGAAGCATAAAAGTCGCTTTTTGGCCATCTAAATATTCAACATTGACCAATACGTCAATTAATGTCTTATTTAAACCGTTAATGCGAAGTACTTTTCCTTGTAAGGCTTCTTTCGAACTTATTTGATAACTGTAGATAACAAAACCGGGTAGTTGATTAGGGCTTTCTAATATTTCAACATTAAAAAAAGGGGGAAATACAGGGTTGATCTTAGGAACTTCATTACCCATACTAGGAACTTTCCAAAATACTTCGTAGGTGCTAGTATCTATTTGAATTATCTGTAAATAGGCCGGACGAACTTCGTGAGACCATCCTTTAACAGCAAATAATAAAAAAAGAAATAAGATAAAAATTCTTTGAATGGGTCTGTTATTACTACTACTCAGAAATATTGATTTATTTTTTTTCATTAATTCATTAATCCAATCACTCATTAATTTCCTTTTGTAGATATTCGACAAACTTTGGATCAAAATCTTCAGATTTTATATCAATATCAATCTTATATTTCTTCTTCAATTCCGTATAGATCAATTCGTCAATCTCTTTTTGATGATCATATTCAAAGTCATTGTTGATCTTCATTTTTATCACGTTGAATTCGGGTAATTGAGGTTTTTGTATTTTGGTTGTATATACCAAATGATATCCAAACCCGGAAGGTACAGGGCCTATCCATTTATTGACCTCTTTGTTTAACAGTGCATCAGGAAACTTTGAGCCCAATTGTAGTCCCAAATCATTTGCAGAGACATCTTCAAAAAAATAAGAAAAAGGTAATTTATCTCCTTTATCCTTCATTTCTTCAAAAGTGGCATTAGGAAATAGCGCCAATGTTTCAGCTGCATCGTTATAATTATTTACTCGCTTATCCGGACTGAAAGTTATTTGATATAATGAATAGGAGTAGGGAGTCAGGTATTTTTCTGAATGATCTTTGAAATATTCTTGCAACTCTTCATCCGTAGGTTCTTTTAGTGATGCAATATCATTGGATAAGAATTTCAGTTTTTGTGCCAGTCTTCTTTTGATGATCTCATCATTATGATCCAAATTCATTTTTAGCGCTTCCTGATAAAAGATTTCCTGTTTTACTTTTAGGTTGATCAGGTTCTGTAATTCTTTTTCGGTAGGAGGTCTTTTCCACTGCATTTCCCATCCGGCAATAATATTTGCAACATCAAAATCATTGATGAGGATGGTGTTCTTTGAATTGGTTTTATCGTTTACTAATCCGTAAAGAACAAACAGGGCAATCCCTATGAAAATAAAATGCAGGAAAGGTTCTTTAAGTAATTTTTTCATTTTGTAATTTTATTTTCTACCTAAAAGATTAATAA
>PVMK01127901.1_pt1 | contig 27751 bp, 25 predicted proteins | sample 1853481 | NCBI WGS metagenome assembly PVMK01 (sample SAMN08533507, study PRJNA380276) | Marine sediment metagenome, whole genome shotgun sequencing project. | reverse complement strand
AGTCGAGTAGACCAAGGGAACTTCCCCCTCAGTCCCTCACAGATCCGGACGTGAATCTCCCGATTCATCCGGCTCCTATCGACCAGCCAACTGTCCCACAAGTCGCCAGTGAACAAACATATGAGGCATCTGTTTGGCAATGCGCTGAAGAAGGTAAAGCGCCTTGCGTTTGCGACCGTGCAACTTTTTGTATTTCCGATACGCCCATCGCTGCAATGCGTGGTTGAGTTGTTTGAGAATTGGGTAAAGCGCCGACTTGTAAAACTGGCTGTAATAATTAATCCAGCCTCGGATTACAGGGTTAAACATGCACGCCAAATCTTCAATCGACTTTTCGGTCATTCGGTGCATCCGCCAACCTCTGATTGTTCTGCGCATGGATTTAGCTGCCTCATCGCTCGCGGCTGGAAGAAAACTTACAAAAAATCTTCCATAACGATCTTTTGATCTCCGGGGACGAAACGTGTACCCCAGAAAATCGAATTTCTCGTCTGGATAGTTCCCTTTCCTCAATGAGTCTTTGCAGTAGACAATCTTAGTCTTTTCAGGATGCAGTTCCAGCCCACACTGGTTGAGGCGCCTCTCAATGACAGTCCTGATCCACCTGGCTTGCTTCTCGCTTCTGCAATGCACCAAAATGTCATCGGCGTAACGTTCAAACGGTATACTGCCATAGTTACGCCGCATCCATTCATCAAATGCATAGTGCAAAAACAGGTTGGCCAGAAGCGGACTGATCACCGAACCTTGTGGTGATCCTTTTCCACGGCTGCAAATTGTACCATCCTCTACCTGCACCGGAGCTTTTAGCCACCGCTCAATATACAGCAGCAACCATTTGTTATCCGTGTGCTTGCGAACAGCTCGCATCAGTAGTCCGTGGTCGATTTCGTCAAAGAAGGCCTTGATGTCACAATCCAATACCCAGTCGTAACGCCAACATCTTTTACGCGCTACACCAACGGCTTCGATCGCTGACTTTCCAGCCCGATAACCATATGAATCCGGATGAAAATAATGTTCAACTTCCGGCTCAAAATACATCTTGGCTACCATCTGCGCGATCCGATCAGATACCGTCGGTACACCCAGCTTTCTTCGACCACCGCCCTTTTTGGCGATCTCAACCGATCGTACCGCTGGCGGAAAATAACTGCCCGAAGACATGCGATTCCAGATCTTGTAAAGATTATTCTTCAAATCCTTGTCAAAATCAGCAATCGACTCTCCGTCTACACCAGCGGCACCATGGTTGGCCCTTACCCGCTTGTAAGCCTCAAATACAACTCGTTTGGAAATACCAAACGGCTTTGCTTTACTCAATGGCTCCTCCCAATAATTGGTTGACCACTTCCTAAAGCTGACCGATGCAACCCCTTCGCTCCATCTCCATTACAGAGACTTCATCACTACTACGAGCTGCTCCGCCCCTGTGTTTCGCATCGGTACTCTCATTCTCGTGGGGCTTCCACTTGAATTTCTCCCTTAACATCGAAACGACAGGTTCCCACGTTCCACACAGAAGCCTAAATCAGAGTCACGCCACCTTTATGCCGGACGTCGCCCAGGCAGTAAGCAGGTTTCCCCTGGACTTATCCTGGTGTAGAGATAGCCACCAGTTTTGACGTCGTCTGTAAGTTTTCGACACCTCATCGGATGGTTCGCTTGCGCTCGTCTCTCTGATTCACAACTGATCCCGTCTGGCGGGACCTTTTCCTCAACGCTCACCACCATGGCTTTTGACCACAGCAGCTTGAGGTGCTTTGAAGCCTGCTCCTGCAAGCCGACTCCGAGGGACCAACATACCCTCATCTTCTGTGCAGTTACGCACACTTTATATTAAAGTGCGCTCGTGGCGCACTACCTCCAACTAATCAGTACTTTTGAAATTCAATAAAAGCTGTGATATTCGTTTTATATCCGTAATATTACCAAAGTGCATGTATTCTCAATAAATCACCACCCGCCATTATTCTCGATCATATTTGACTAAAACCCATCGATTTGGGTATAAAAGAATAACTATTTCTGATTCTCGTATTCCAACTGACTTGAAACGGTTCTCCAATTATCGAATCGAATCCGGTTTATCATCTGATTCCGCGTCCTTTGCCACTAACTTAATCTAAGGGGGTTACGATAGGCACGGAAACAGTGTGAGGGAGATAACGATGAAAGCTGAAGAGCTAACACAACGCTATGAAGCAGGGGAAAGGGATTTCCCCGGGGTAGTGATCGAGAAGAAGTATCTCGGTCTGTTGAAGGTAAATCTACGTGGGGCAAATCTGAGCGGGGCCAACCTGGCAGGGGCTGACCTGGCCACAACCGACTTCCGGGGCGCCAATCTGAGTGCTGCCAACCTGGAAGGGGCCAACCTCGAGTCGTCCATCCTGGACGAGGCTGACTTGAGCGGGGTGAACCTGAGAGGTGCGAAACTGACGAACGGCAGGTTCTGGAAGGTCAAGCTGAGGGAGGCCATCCTGAGCGAAGCGAGGCTGAGAAACACCAGCTTCCTGGAAGCGGATCTGAGCAGGGCCGATCTCAGCGGGACGAACTTGAGTCGCGCCTCTCTGGCCTACGCGAATCTGGAAGAGGCCGGCTTGCGCCAGACCATACTCTATGCTACTGGTTCGGATGGCAGACATGCCCTCTGCGTGAATGCGAGTCACGCCAACCTGCGCGGGGCCAAAACCGGTCCAAGTTTTCCTGTCGAACTGGCAGCTGTAAGACCTGATGGGACTGAAACCGGTCTGAAGTAGGCAACTCAACGTTACAAATCCAGATCTCTCCTACATAACGCAACTTAAACCGTGAACAATAAATGCAACGATTACAAGTCAAATCTGAAACCCAAAAGGCAATCTGCCGGAGTTCTGATTACGATACGCATCCTGTAATCCACCGATCTCCGATATATGTAAGATCAAATCAGAATTGTTGCACATAATCCGTAGCGACCAACTTGAATTTATTTATAAAATCCGGCATTTGAGCTTTATGCAAGTTGTATGAACTTGAAGTCTTGACCTTGATTATAATATCTATTAATTAAAATGAATTGCGCTTCTTGAAGCAAGCGCAAAATTCTTTAAGTCGGGAGAGCAAGACCCGAGAAAGGAGGTGCTGCATAGAAAAAAATAAGAGGAGATTTATGCTGTGATTTTTTCACAGCCGGGTTTTCCCCCGACCTGGGAACAGAACGGGGGACCTTTATTACTATGTGACTTGTTGTGATACCCTTACAATATCACGGGTTCATATGCGCTTTAGAACCGGTGATACCTCCAAAGACTGTCGAAAAACCCTAAATCGGTGAATTTGATGTTTGTAAGTCATTGATTTTATTACATGCGAAATCTCTAAAATCGCTATTTTTGGGGTTTTTCGACAGTCTCTCAATATATCTGCAATCGGTTGATATTTGGTTTTCTGGCCAAATCTTACAGGTTGTTAAAAGCACCAAAAATTAAATGACCTTTTCGAATTGTATATTGATAGACATACGTATACGCCCAAATCTTTATGTTTCGAAGTGCAATGAGAATATATGAATTCTATCTTTAATGCAGTTATGGGTTTATTTTCGAATGATCTGGCCATTGATCTGGGTACTGCAAATTCCCTCGTGTGGATGAAAGGCGAGGGTATCGTATTAAATGAGCCATCAGTTGTTGCGATTCAAACGGACCATAGGGTAAAAAATCGCATTTTGGCTGTTGGTCTTGAAGCGAAAAATATGCTGGGAAGGACACCCGGAAATATAGTAGCCATTCGTCCGATGCGTGATGGTGTTATTGCTGATTTTGAAGTTGCCGAGACTATGCTGCGGTATTTTATTCGCAGGGTGCATAATAGACGGAGATTTGTAAGACCGAGAATTGTTATCGTCGTGCCATCCGGAATTACCCAGGTTGAAAAGCGCGCTGTCAGGGAAGCAGCGGAAGCTGTGGGAGCTCGCGAGGTATTTTTGATTGAAGAGCCGATGGCGGCCGCAATTGGGGCCGACCTCCCTTTTACAGAACCCATAGGCAATATGGTGATTGATATCGGCGGCGGCACTACAGAGGTTGCTATTATTTCTTTGGCAGGAATTATTTACAGTCGATCCATCAGGGTGGCCGGTGATAAGATGGATTTTGCAATCATACAGTATATCAAACGCAAATATAATCTGCTGATCGGTGAACGGACTGCTGAATCTATCAAAATATCGATCGGCAATGCATATCCTGACTCGCAAAGCTTAGAAACTATTGAAGTCAAGGGCCGGGACCTTGCCTCTGGTATTCCTAAGATTCTGTCTATCGATTCTGAAGAAATTAGGTTGGCTATTACCGAACAAATCGATGCCATCATTGAGACAGTCAAAATCGCCTTGGAACATACTCCGCCGGAGTTGTCTGCCGACATTGCTGATAACGGAATTGTATTAACCGGCGGTGGCGCTTTGTTAAAAAATCTGGACAAACTTCTCAGTGAGGAAAGCGGCCTTCCGATAACAATAACCGAGGACCCGTTGTCAACAGTAGCACTTGGAGCCGGTAAGACTCTCGACAACATTGAAATTCTCAAACAGATTATGGTCACATAGCGCCCATTCAATATTTAAAAGAGGCACAAACAAGCCGATTTGTTAACTCATACGAGCCTGAAATAATCAATGTAATCAAATCATTGATCAAATATAATTGTTGCTAACTGCTTCTATGTAACACAGGTTTCATTACAGTTCTAAAACCTTTGATATCTCCAACTAATCAGTATCCAGTTCAAAAAATAAATCATTGTGATATCAGTTTTATATCCCAACTGTAAAAATTCTGCACCTATCTTACGATCTGCGATTGTATATTAGGTATTCGAAACCCACACTTTGGCTGAATTGTGGACTACGGCTATGAAGGGACAACCGCAAATTATTGCATATATCTTCTGGTAATCTTAAATATTTTCAAACCTCAAAAATGCAGATTCCAACAAAGACCAAGAATTAGATGACCTCCAGACCATTTGATACCACATTAAATCACAAGCCGGCAGTTTGTCCGTTAAAGTAGGATAGAAAGCTTCACCGCGTGCCCACTATAGCGCTATAGCTTCACTTCGTGCCCATTATCCCAATTGTGAACGAAGCGAACTAAGTTCGTCTACGGCAACATCAGTTGCATGGCGGAGCGGTCACCAGCATCTGAAAAATTTGAGAGTACTGTTTTTCTACGGCCCATTTTGAAGCTGTCTTACCTTTGCTGTCGGCAGCCCGTACATCCGCACAATTGGATAGAAGTATGCGCACGACCCCTTCATGACCCAGTTTGGCAGATAGAATCAAGGGGGTGTTGTTTACATTATCCTTGGTGTTAACGTCGGCACCAAAAGAAATTAATTGTTGAACCACACCATCATGGCCGTTGGCGGCCGCAAACATCAAAGCGGATCTTCCTTTTTTATCGACGACATGGACATCACCGCCGGCAGCTTGAAGATCCTGCAGAGCCTTTTGGTGACCGTTTATGACCGCAAACATTAAGGCGGTGGCAGCTGTATTGTTTCTGACGTTCACCTTCGCTCCACTGGTCAACAAGATATTCATGATGTCGCGGTAACCGAATTGGGCGGCCATCATAAGCGTTGTCCAACCCGCATTTTCCCGAATATCCACATTGGCACCTCTGGCAATCAATTCCTCTACAATTTGCTTATGCCCTTCATAAGTGGCTTTCATCAAGGCGGTCCAGCCATCTCGGTCTGTTGCATCAGCCGGCACACCCTGATCCAGCAATCCTTTGACTTTATCTATTTCACCTAATTCAGCAGCGCCTAGCAGCTGATCGGAAAGCTTTCCGGCACAAACCCAACCCGCCGAAAGAATAAGATAGGTGGACAGGAATACAATAAGGATTGAACGCAAAGCGGTGATATGCGACATAGCCATCCTCCCTGAGCCAGACTAAATTTCAGAAGCACCGAATATTCAATCCGTGGGGGATTGTTCAGGACAATATTCTTCGATCAAAGTTTCCAATTTCTGCGAATACCCTTCAAGCCTGGCTTTGGCTGCTCCAAGTTCCTCGATCATCTGCGACTTTTCAAACTCCCTGGCCTCCACTTTCACCAGCATCATGCCAAAGGATTCGGCTAATTCTGCCAGAATGCTTGGATAGCGGCCTTTTTTAGAAAGTTCGAATAATCGTTCCGAATCTGCTTTGTCATATTTCCCGGATGCAATTTTTTTACAGCATGAATTCAGCATATCAAATAAATCCAGGTAATAACGTTCAAAATCCATTTCTATTTTCCTTTATATTAAAGTTCCTGAATTACCAGCCGTCTGGTCTGCAGGTTTGAATATCAAGTGAAAATAAAAACCGCGAATCAGATTGGATAAACTAACATATAACGTGTTTTTCAGCGGCATGCAATAATGATCCTCGCCATAAAGGAAACAGGAGGATCTCTCCCGGCGAGCATATTATTTGCATATCCATCATACGGGATTATATTGTGCTAAAACCATCCACATGCGGAAAAATCCAAGCCACCCGCTCCGCGGGCGGTCGGTGACTCAGCAGTCAGAATGAGGTATTGGAGCGTTAACATGCAAAAACAAAATCTACTGATATCGGTTTTTATATTTATTATTATGGGCTTGCCGGTGATGGCCGAACAGAGTCCTGAAGAAATTTTGAATGCCATCATCAAGGTTAAAGCAACCATCCCGCAAGATGCCAGCACGGCACGGATATTGGGAACCGAGCGGGAAGGCAACGGTGTGGTCATCGATGACAAGGGCAACATTCTCACCATCGGCTATCTGATTCTGGAAGCCGAGACCATCGAAGTCACCGGTGTACAGGGCGAGCCGGTCAAAGCCAGCTTTGTGGCCTACGACTATAAAACCGGGTTCGGTATTTTAAGAACCGAACCGCCACTATCTGTAAAACCCCTGAAACTGGGTCAATCGTCTCAGCTTAAAGAAGGCGATCCGATTCTGATGATCGGCTTCGGCGGATCCAAAGCGGTTTCGGGATCACGGGTTGTCTCCCGCAGCGAGTTTGCAGGCTCCTGGGAGTATCTCCTTGAAGATGCCATCTATACAAACCCACCTTACCCCAATTATGGAGGCGCTGCACTCATCGACCAGAAAGGACGGCTTCTGGGGATCGGTTCGATTTACACCCGGCTCAGCGTGCCGGGCGTTGGTATTATGCCGTGTAATATGTCGATCCCGATTGATCTTCTCAAGCCGATTCTTGCCGACCTGATCGAAACCGGACGATCATCGAAACCACCGCAGCCCTGGCTGGGAGTCCATGCCGACGAGGCCCATGGACGTGTTTTCATCATTCGGGTAACACCCGGGGGTCCCGCTGAAAAAGCGGGCATTAAAACCGGTGATATTATCCTGGCTGTAAACCAAACCCCCGTTAAAGGGCTGGCTGATTTTTTCCGTCAGATCCGGGCTCTGGGACCCGCCGGTGTAAAAGTGCCGCTGAATATCCTGCAGGAAACACGGGTGCGTGACATCAGTGTGCAGTCTGCAGATCGTTACCAATTTTTACAAGTATCACGGCAGCCGAGAGAATAAGCCCGTCTCATTTCAATTGAAGCAGCGCAAGACTGAGATCCGGCCAATAGGTGATACACAGCACCGCCGCCAGCAGCACGATCATAAACGGAATCGTCGCTTTGTAAATTTCGGACACGGGCTTTTCAAAGCGATAACTGGCAATAAAAAGGTTCATGCCGACCGGCGGCGTAAAGTAACCGATTTGCATATTGGCCAGGAAAATGATGCCCAGATGAATCGGGCTAATACCATAACTTAATGCAACCGGAAGAATCAGCGGCACCATAATGACCAGAGCAGAAAAAATATCCAAAATGGCGCCGAGCAATAACAGCAGCACATTGAGCAAGATTAAAAATGCGATTTTATCCCCGATATGTGCCTGGATCAGATCAAACAGCTTCATCGGAATCTCAGCGTCAATCAATAAATTGGCAAACGCCAGCGATACCGCTAAAATCAGTAAAATCCCGCCGACCATCACCATCGATTCTCTCATAAAACCCGGGAGCTGCGATATTTTGATTTCTTTGTAAACAAACACTTCAACAACCAGAACATACATCGCCGTCACCGCCGCAGCCTCTGATATGGCCAGAAAGCCGCCATAAATTCCGGCGATTAAAAAAAACGGCAGCGGGAGTTCCCAGGCCGCCTCCCGCAGGGCAATCAGCGCTTCTTTTGCCGAAAACCGTGCAACCGGCATAACACGGGGACGATTCGCCAAAAGACTCCATAGCGACAGCAATACAACCATCAGCAGACCGGGCAAAAGCCCGGCTAAAAACAGATCATCGATAGCAAACGGCTGACCGATGCCCATCTGTTGAACAATCACGCCGTAGAGAATAAGGGGCAATGAGGGCGGAAACAGCAGCCCCAGGCTGCCAGAGGTGGTGATAAGACCCAGACTGAAATTTTTCCGATAGCCATCCTGCATGAGTGCCGGGTAGAGCAAGGCTCCCAGGGCAACGATAGTTACACCGGAGGCACCGGTGAAAGCCGTAAATAGGGCACAGGCAACCAGAGAAACAATGGCAAGTCCGCCCGGCATCCAGCCGATAAAAACCCGGGTCAATCTGACCAGTCGCTTTGATGTCTGACTTTGCCCCATCAAATAACCCGCAAAGGTAAACAAGGGCAGCGCCAGTAAAAGCGGTGTGTCCGCAATCCGATAAATTTCAATGGCAATTACCGACAGATCAACGCCCGAGATAAAAAAACCGAACATCGCCACTGCCAGGATGACGCTAAACAGCGGCGCGCCCAAAATGGCCAGCAAAGCCAGTAAAATTAGTAAGATATAATTGGTCACCATTCTAATCTCAGGTGCATAGGACTATTTTTAAGATGGCTTGTAGCGTTTCTTGTTGACAAAGAATTTGCACCCCGAAGGGCACCCCGGTTAAACAATTTAAGGTTTAACTGGGCAAGCGAAGTTCTCAAAATATTATTCTTCGTGATCTTCGTGGTTTAATTGGGTGTTTGGTTATTCGCCGGTGTTCTGTTTCAGGGCAGCATTAAATTGGATCAGGGACATCATTAAATAGCGCAAGGCCATCACGCCAAAGGCCACCGGCATAATCGCCTCGCACACCCAGACCGGCACCTGCCCGAAAGCAAGACCGCCATCATAAAACTCCACGACCACAAAAATGAAACTATAATAAGCCGCCAGGGCACATACTGCAGCAGCAAATAACTCCACAACGGCCTTAACCGGCAGGTTAAATCCTTTCGGCAGATAGCGTGCCACCAGATCAATGCTGATATGTTTGTTTTGCCGGGTCGCCACCATGGCACCGACGAGGCCGACCCAGAGCACCAGAATGCGAACCAGCATATCACCCCAGATAATTCCGGCCCCGAAGAAGTTTCGCAACAAAATCTGTAATGCCGCCAGGCCGATCATCAGGGTCAAAATGGCCACCAGAATACCATCTTCGACATGGTTGAGGACCAGCCGTATTCGCTCAAGATGTGATACGATACCGTATCCATTCGCATTTTTATTCATTTTTTTCAGCCCTCAGGGAACGATAGACCTCAAGATGGCCGTCCAGGACGCTCACCATTGTTTTTGATATAACGCCCGAATCGACCAGCTGCTGTGTTACCCTGGCGGCAACGGCAAACCAGCCCTCTTCGGCTCCAGGGGCCGGCTTGACAAATTGAATCCCCAAATTGCGTAAGACAGATAATGCCTCGATGTTGTCGGTCCGATTCTGGCGATCGATTTCTTGAAATACGCGCCCCATGGCATCTTGAACAATTTTCTGATCTTCGGGTGATATTTTTGAAAATACCTGTCGATCCACGGCCAGCAACCCGTAAACATAAGCCATCGGCAGCTCGGTCAGGTATTTTACCTGAGTATGCCACTGCAAAACGATGGCCCCAATGGGTGAGATCGTCACCGTATCAATAAGCCCGGTCTGCAAGCTGACCCGCACATCGGCAATGGATAACGGAATCGGTCTTATGCCAAAGGCGTGCATGGCTTCCGAAATGGTCGCATCGTGGTCCGGAACCCACACTTTCTGGTTGCGCAACTCCTCAATGCTGCGTATGGGCGCATTGGACATCACATAGGCAAATCCGCCTTCAGCCAACCCGAAGGTTACAAACCCGCCCTTTTCAAATCCGGCCATCAGTATAGAGTCCATGCGCTCACGCACATAGTCGATTTCCTGCAAAGATCGGAACTTCAACGGCAGAGAATATACCTGAGCATCGCTGAAGACCTTTTGTAAGCTGCCGCCGGTCAGCGCGCCCCCGTGCAACTGACCGGCACGAATCTTACGCATGACGGCCTTATCGTTGCCCATGACGCCGCCGGGATAGAATTTAAAACGCACCCGATTGTCGGTCTTTCGCGAAATCTCTTTGGCCCCTTCCCGCATCTTTAGCATCCACGGGGAGCCGTCCGGAGAAAGGGTAGCGATTTTAAGTTCCAGGGAAGCAGCCGGCGCCGCCGGCGACAAAAAGAAGATCACAAGACTTATAATCCATATGAATTTAAGCATTTTAGATTTAACCATTTCTCTCTCCTTCTAAAAATGCGACCGGATGCTGCTTTTAGCCTGAAGCGTCGGTCCTGCGGCCGGTAGCAAGATATAATTTGTATTCATCATCATCATAAGGAACATCCCAGATTATACCGCTTTCCATAATAATGTTCCCAATGACGGGATTGCGTCATAAGGGGTTGTAGAAAAAAACGTTTGAATACCGGAACGTTTTTTTGACAACCACTATAAGTCGTTTCGGCCTTCACTTCCTTGCAGATAAAATACACTTTCTGCTACCATTTGCAGGGTTTAGAATGCGGCCGGTTTAAAGAAAGCAATGCTTTGGTCCGGTCTGTTGCTATCGAATGCAGCAAACAATGAAGAGGTTTGCGGCGGTTATGTTGACTAACAACCAGAAAAGCGATAACTTTAATTAGAACCCATCTCAAAAGTGCGTCTAAGTGCCCATGGCGGTGTTGCCCCGCTAAAGCGGGATTTCACATCAATTTTTATGAATATTAAGGAGTTCATCGGCTCGGCTCAAAATGCTCACATACTACCGTGTATGCTCCGCTTTTTCGCCGAACCGCGCCTTGCCATGAACCCTGATCCACATTTTTGAGATGAGTTCTAGTTTCCATCCGTATTCATCTGCTAAAAATATTTGAGGTTATTCGCATGCGCAAAACAATTTATCTTATCCTGCTGATGGCTGTTTTTTTCATGGGCACCGGCAACCTGTACGCCGCCGATTTAAAAGATGGTTTTTTCGATCTCGCCTGGAAAACCAACCTGTCAGCGATAGATGCTTTAGAAAGATATCGGAAAATGTGAACGTTAGTTATTTTATCAATCCTAAACGCGCCTATAAAATTGCGGATGTAAAAATTATGGATGTGCTTTACGGCAGCTTTGCCAATCAATTTTTCGCCGTCTACATCAATATTCACGCCATCGATGTTTTTGCCCAGTTCAGAAGACATATCAACCACAAATACGGCCCGCCCAAAATCAAAATAATTAAAATGGGGCAACCCGACCAGCAAAAGATTTACCAGTGGAAGTATAAGAAAACCAAGATTAAATTAAAAATCCATGAGAACAGAGACACGATGAAATTGGCGTTTTATTACACCCCCATATCCGCGCAGGTAAATAAAGCCCAACTGGAAGCTTTTCAGGAAACCTATAAAAAACCGACCTTCCCCCTGGATAAAACCCAGAGGCAGCAGGCTGAGGAATTGCGGGATCTGATGAATTTTTAATGATTCTCAAATCGCCTACCCTTGCAAGATCACGGCCCGTTTCCCTCCCGGGATACCCATTGAATTCTTTCGGTAATTTCATTTAAAATCAGCTCAACCCTGGCCCGCCGGATTTCCATAAATTCTTCCGGCAACCATTCCGTTGGCGGCGGCAGCAATGCCTGATAGATTATGGGCATCATTAAACCGATAACCACTCCCAGAAGAACCGACGTAGCAATCATACCGGTGGTGTAACTCAAATAGTCACCCGTGTCGAAGAACAGAGTCGGCCTGAGCACCATCAGCAGGTAGGTAACACCAGAAGCCAGCAAAAAAAGCAAAAGGACCTTTTGGGAAGAGCGTTTCTCCATGCGTTTATTATGTTTGTATTTGAGTTCTTCAGTGCGATTTTTATATTTTATACAGTCCTGGGCCCGGTACCACCTGAAATCTCTTTCGGTCCAATCCTCACAAAATCCGTCCGGCTGATCAATGGTGGGAACAAAGATGGTATCGATGGTGGCACCCAGCAGGTAAAAAGAGAAGCCACCGATCAGCAAATAAAACAGAAGAAAAAGCTGTAAATGTTTTTTAAGGAAATTCATGTTAGCTAAATATAACCGTCTTTTCGGTATTCGTCACCCTTGCGGCGTAAATTTTTTTCCAATAGGGAATAAGACCCAATAGTCTGAGTTGACACACCAGCTCCATTTTCATATGTTTTGAGCAATCAACTCGGGAAAGCGTAAGCGATTAAAAGGATAAAAGAAGAGCGGTGTCATGCGATACGGAGCAATGAATTTTCCCATAAAACCGGTAGGCCAGGAGCTTGAAAATATCGCTTCTTTGGGATTTGATTACATCGAACTGACGATGGATCCCCCCCAGGCGCATTATACAACCATCAGGCAAAAGATGGATTCAATTTTAAGCTTTTTAAAATCTCATTCGATGAACGTTATCTGCCATCTTCCGACCTTTGTGTCCACCGCTGACCTGACCGACAGCATCCGCGGAGCATCGTTGCAAGAAATGTTTAATTCACTGGAAGTAGCTGCCGAGCTCGGTTCTCTAAAAGTCGTTTTGCACCCCGGCCACATCGGCGGACTGGGTGTTTTTGTCCAGGAGACCGCGCTGGCCTATGCGAACGACAGTCTGACGGCCATCATCGGCCGGGCGGAAAAGCTGGGGCTCTGTGTTTGCCTGGAAAACATGTTTCCCAGATGCCGGGCGTTTTTTGAGCCCGCTGATTTTGTTGAAATCCTGCAGCGCTTTCCGAAACTCAAGTTAACCCTGGACACCGGGCATGCCAATATCGGCACCCGGGGCGGCCGGCGCATTTTGGATTTTATCAAACAATTCGGCCAGCGCATCGGCCACCTTCACGTCAGTGATAATTTTGGAAAGCGGGATGATCATATACCGCTGGGCGCGGGCACAATCGATTTTTCAAAAATAGTGAAGGCCCTGAAAAAATGCGGGTACGACGATACCGCCACGCTGGAGATATTTTCAGACGACCGCCGGCAGTTGCAGGAAAGCCGGGATCGGTTTGATGAAATTTTAAAAAACGGATGAGGTTTCAGGTGTCGGGTGTCAGGTGTCAGATAACAGATGAAAGATGGCAAAAAGGAGGGATGAAACACCACATTCAGCTTCTGCCCTCTGTTTTCTGTCCTCTGACATCTGTCCTCTGATCTCTGACATCTGACTTCTGTGAAAAGACAAAGGATAACCGAACATGGCATTTTTAATCATCGCATTGGACATGAAAGTGACCTCCTGGGTGAAACATCTCAGAATGCTGGACCCGGGCATCGATATTCGCATCTGGCCGGAGGTCGGTGATCCGGACGATATTGAGTTTGCGTTATGTTGGAATCATCCGCAGGGCGAATTTAAGAAATATAAAAATTTAAGATGCATCGCATCCCTGGGTGCCGGGGTGGACTACCTCATGCGCGACCCGGATCTACCTGCAGATGTGCCGGTCACGCGGGTGGTGGAGCCTTCCATGGCGCAGTCGATGAGCGAATATGCTGTTTTAGGTGTACTGAACTACTGCCGCCAGTTCGATTCCTACCGCATGGATCAGTCTCAAAAAAAGTGGCAGCCCCGGATACCTTTGCTGGCCGCCAATATGCGTATTGGCATCATGGGCTTAGGTCAGCTCGGCAAAGATGCAGCTAAAAAACTAAGCTATCTGGGTTTTCCGGTTACCGGCTGGAGTCAAACGCCAAAGGACATCGAAGGGGTAAAATGTTTGGCCGGAGAGGACGCGCTGGATGATTTTTTGTCTCAGACCCGCGTCCTGATCTGCATGCTGCCCTTGACTCCGGAAACAAGGGGCATATTAAGCCATAAAACATTTGATAAACTGCCCGCCGGCGCCTATGTGATCAATGTGGCCCGGGGACAGCATCTGATCGAAAAAGATCTGCTCGCTGCCCTGGATTCAGGGCAATTGAACGGCGCCTGCCTGGATGTATTTGAGGTCGAGCCCCTGCCCGAAGACCACCCGTTCTGGAGCCACCCCAAAATTATTGTCACTCCCCATATCTCCAGCATTACTTATCCCAAAGCGGTCGCACCCCAGATTATTGATAACTATCATCGAATGAAATCAGGAAAAACACTTCTGCACCGGGTGGACATTAAGCGAGGCTATTAGCCCAACTTCCATCGATGCGCCCAGGCGTTTCGGTTAATCGGAAATGACCTTGAATCGGGATATCAAACTTTCAAAATCATCACGGGGAATCTGTTGCCAAGGTGCGGCAGGCCTAAACTGTATCGTTGATTTTGCATCCGGGGAAAAGAACTTCCCGGACTGAAGGTCGGGCTTGATGAGCCGGTATTTAAACTCATCTCCCAGGTCCAGTATGAGGTCTAAATCGTCGTGATCTTCAAGCAGCTCCACCAGAAGTATGTTTCGTATGCGGCCGCTGCCTTTTAGGTGGCGCTGGCCTTGGGGTGCTGCAAAGACTTCAATAAAGGCATCTTCGATCACAATAGCGCGCTCGTCCGGTGCAATGATAAACGCCTGTTCCACTGCATATTCGCCTTCGGCAAACGGGATCCAATCGGCCATCTCCATTTTCCCTTCTAATCTGTTTTTAAAGCGGAGCAAAATTTAGGGTATACTCATTCTGTATATAAGAATATATCGATCGGGTTTCAAGAATATACCTCTTTTTTACCGCTTTCCATAATAATGTTCCCAATGACGGAATTGCGGCATAAGGGGTTGTAGAAAAAAACGTTTGAATACCGCAACGTTTTTTAACAACCCCTACATACCGCTTTCCATAATAATGTTCCCAATGACGGAATTGCGGCATAAGGGGTTGTAGTGTTATGTCCCGCAAGTAATTTACAAAACATAGATTGAGTTTATTAATGTGAATTCGTTTTATTTTAGGTGTCAGGAATAAGTAGGTTTCGGGTGTCAGGTGTCAGGAAGATACAGAGGACAGAGCACAGAAAACAGATGACAGAAGACAAAGAGCGGACTTTTTCTGCTTTCTGTCATCTGACGTCTGTCATCTGTTATCTGACACCTGAACACTGACACCTGACACCATAGACATTGTGTTGTTTAAAGAACTCAACTGAACTTAAATATACTGCACGACTTTTGTAATATTTTTGTGGGACACAACAGTAGAAAAAACGTTTGAATACCGGAACGTTCTTTTGACAACCATTTTAAAAGTGCCTAAAATGCCCAAAGTGAACTAAAGTGCCTAAAATTAAGGTATACTGCCAATTATAATGATTAACATCCTTAATTTTTGGCATTTTAGGCATTTTAATTTTTAGGCATTTCTATGAGCAGCTTATTATTACCTAAATCTTACATGAAAATTAATGAGAAGTTGGGATTAAGAGTTAGGAGCCTGAGCGAAAGGACACAATGGTCTCAAAAAAAAACCCCGCATCTTCCTTTATTTTCTACGGCTGGTATATATTGGCCGCCAGTTTTTTACTCCTATTTTTCCAATCCGGTGCCCGGTTTTCTTTCGGGATCATGTTTAAGCCCATGATGGCCGAATTGGGCTGGAATCGGGCTTCGATCTCATCGGTGTTCTTTCTAAACATGATTTTCTTCGCGCTGACCCTCAGTGTCGCCGGCAGACTCTATGATCGCTACGGACCGAGATGGGTTATTTTTATTTCGACCCTACTGCTGGCAGCCGGCTATATGTGCACATCATTGGTTCGTTCCCTGTGGCAATTTCATCTTTTTTACGGGGTGTTGACAGCGATCGGAACCGGCGGTGCTTCCGTGCCGCTGATTGCCGCATTGATGAGCAAATGGTTTGAAAAACGAAGAGGCCTGGCCATCAGCCTGGCTCTTTCCGGTGCCTGTTTGGGTCAGTTTATCCTGGTGCCGGTTTTCAATCGGATTATTTTAACTTATAACTGGCGGGCCTCTTACCTTCTCATCGGTTTGATTATTCTGGGAGTCAATACCATTCTGGCATTTACGGTTATTAAAGGCGATCCCGAAGATCTGGGCTGTAAACCTTATGGACAGGCGGATGCCGAAAATAATACCGCGCCGATCGATACAGGCAATCTGGTAACCGGCGAAAAAGATTTGAATCTGCGGCAGGCCATGAAAACCTGTTCGTTCTGGCTTTTTCTGGCATTTATGTTTGTCTGCGGTGGCGGTGATTTTCTGGTTGCCACCCATCTGGTTCCATTTGTAACCGACTACGGCGTCTCCCCGACCACCGCCGCCAACATGCTGGCCCTTTTCGGCTTAATGAGTTTGGGCGGCATCCTGATTGCCGGACCGGCCTCGGACCTCATCGGAAACAAAATCCCCATCGCTGCCACTTTTGTGCTGCGTCTGCTGTTGTACGCTATGATCATAAAATATCGTAACCCGATCTCGTTTTATATTTTCGCCGGGGGCTTTGGATTTACCTTTCTGGTCACCGCCCCGTTGACTGCGACACTGGCCGGCAGGCTTTACGGATTCGCTCACGTGGGTCTAATTTCCGGATTTATTACGACGATACACCATTTAGGAGGGGGTTTCTGGGCCTATATGGGCGGGTTGCTCTTCGACAAAACCGGAAGTTATCAACTCATCTTTGTATTCTCGGCAATCCTGGTGGTCATCGCAATGTTCTGCACCATGGCCGTGAAGGAAAAGAGGCATATCATAACCTGAATCTTGCATGAAAATTAATAAGAAAGGTTTGTTTGCTGTGAAAAAGCCGCCTGTCCGGCCGAGATACCGACAGAATCAAAGTCCGTCGGGAAGAAATGATCGTTTTTTACTAATTTTTAAGCTTTTTGTCAGAGTCTTGCTGACGCCTTTTTTTCGCATTGAGGTTGCCGGTGTAGAGCATCTACCCGGCGACCGCGCATTTGTCCTTTTAACCAAACATCAGCGCTGGGAAGACATCCCCCTGATAAGCCTCGCCACACCGCGGCCGCTTTATTATATCGCCAAATATGAATTGTTCAAAAATGTACTCAGTAAGCGGTTTTTCAACTCTCTGGGGGGCATTCCCATAAACAGGCAGCGGCCACTTGAAAGCCGGCGCTTTCTGCAAGCGACAATTGAACTGCTTAAAAAAGGAGAAGGGGTTGTGATATTCCCGGAGGGCACCTATTATCGCAATAAAATGGGGCCCGGACAGATTGGCATGGTCCGATTTGTGCTCTCGCGTTTAACGCTGCCTTTTATTCCGGTCGGTATCAACTATGCGACCGGCGGATGGCGAATCCGGGTCCGCATACACTTCGGCAAAGCATTTCATGCAGAGCCTGCTTTACCCGCAAACATATTTGTTAATCGCATAATGAAACAAATCGCAGACCTATCAGGATTGGCGAGGAATTGAAATTTAATATGGCCTCAAAGCCGAAGATACCGATCATCGCCTGAGCGGTTCAAATTTTTGCGGACACTAACCTGACATTATCCCCCACTTGAAAAAACGTCTCGGAATTTCTATGACATATTGAAAGCATGTAGCTTTTAACGACACTGGTTTTATGCCGCCTACATGGAATACTGGAATAATGGGCACGAAGTGAAGCTATAGCGCTATACTGGAATAATGGTCAAAAACGCATAACTTCAGTGTAGGGTTGTACATGACTGTCATCCTGGTCGTAATAAAGCAGCCGCAATGGTAGCGTCTTTGCTTGCTCTAACAAAAAGATGCTGAAGTTGGTTCCAATTACCGAAGAAGCAACCCAAAAATGTTAGAGGTTTGTCACAGTTAGGGCACTGTAACGGATCGATGCCGCTATAGTCAGTCTGAGGTTCGGCCCATAAAGGCTAAATATTTTTCAATGCGATGCAGTACAGACCCAATATAGCGCTAAAGCTTCACTGCGTGCCCAGTATAGCGCTATCGCTTCACTTCGTGCCCATCATTCCAATTGTGAGCGAAGCGAACTAAGTTTGTACTAGTAGCTGTTTTTAAAATGCTCACAAAAACAAGTGATCTAAAATGACTAAAGTTAAGGAATTCTGCCCGTCGAGAGCCTCTGGGTCGAACGATCGTTTTATAAAAAAGATGGAGGGCAGCGACACCCTAACCCTGGCCCAGACTTTGATTACAGATTTAAGGGGTTGCTCGAAATCCTGCACTGTTAACTGAAGCAATCACATGATAGTATTTTATAGCGCGAGGGCGGGCTCTAGACACTTCAAACTTTAGTTCATTTTAGGCACTTTTTTTGGATGTGATCTGCCATTTTAAAGACAGCTTCTAAAAGATGAATGAAAATTAGTAAATAAGTCATTATTTCATTCACTAAAGAGCAATTCTATGAACTTAATTTTAATTTAAAAAATAAATTAAAAAAACTGTTGATTCGCCTAAAATACTACTATATGGAAATACTAGCGGACAAAGGCCCTCTACTCACCTGCTGAAAGTAGTAAATCCCACCGAGCGTTTTTATAGTCAAGAAACGAAGGAATTTAAATTTTAAAACGACTAACCTCTATCCAGATGGTGAGAAAATGGATAACAGATTTAAGCCGCTAGGCGATGCGCCTCTGGCAATAAAGTATTTTCATGACAATTGGGGAACACGGTCAGGCATTGATCGGCGGTATAAAAATGCCGTATATCTGGGACCCGAAAGAAGACGACGAACCGAACGCAGAAGTGGATTTGACCGCAGAAGGCTTTCTTTCGTACAGAGAAGAACGGTGTTTGACTTAAGAGAGGCCTACAGAGACTTATAAAGATAACGGCTTACAAATTCGAAGCTACACAAAAGGCAGGGTTTACATAAACTCTGCCTTTTGTTTTTACTTATCTTTACTTCATTTTACTACATTTTACTATACTTTACAGTATTTGACTTTATTTAGGAGCTTTTTCGTACTTCCCCAAAAGAAATATAGGGCCTGGCGATCATTTCTGCCCGGATTTTAAAACCGCTTCTATACGATCCAGGGCCCAGTCAATTTCGTCTTTGGTGATCACCAACGGCGGCGCAAAACGAATCGTATTTTCATGGGTTTCCTTGCAAAGCAATCCCCGCGCCATCAAAGCCTCGCAGTAGTTGCGGGCGCCCCCGGCATCGGGAGTCAGCTCAACCGCAAGCATAAGCCCTTTTCCTCGCACATCCTTAATGTGAGGCGTCTGGATTTGCGAAAGACTCGACAAAAAATAGTCCCCCATGGCCGCAGCGTTTTCAATCATATTTTCTTCAACCAGTACCTTAAGCGCCGTTCGGGCGATAGCGCAGGCCAGCGGGTTGCCTCCAAAGGTACTGCCGTGTTCACCGGGTCGCAGGACATCCATGACTTCTCTGTTTGAAAGCACCGCTGAAACAGGATAAAATCCCCCGGAAAGGGCTTTGCCGATGAGCGTCAGATCGGCCTCAATACCATCATGTTCCTCGGCCAGCAATTTGCCGGTGCGTCCCAGGCCGGTCTGAATCTCGTCCAAAATTAAGACGACATCGTTCTCCGTACAAATCGCCCTGGCCTTTTTCAGATAGCCTGCCGGAGGGATAATCACGCCGGCCTCGCCCTGAATGGGTTCGGCCATAAAGGCCACTGTGTTGGGCGTGATTGCAGCCTTAAGTGCATCCGCATCGCCATAGGGGATAATCTTAAAACCCGGAGAGAAAGGACCGAAGCCATCCCGCGAAGCCTCATCGGTACTGAATCCGACGATGGCGATGGTTCGGCCATGAAAATTGTTCTCGCAAACGATGATTTCAGCTTTATCCTTCGGAACCCCTTTGACCTGATAACCCCACTTGCGAACGGCTTTAATGACCGTCTCCACCGCTTCGGCGCCGCTGTTCATCGGTAATACTTTATGGGAGTTGGTCAGTTCACAAAGTTCTTTATAAAGCAGACCCAATTGATCATTGCGAAACGCCCGGGACGTGAGGGTCAGTATCTGTGCCTGTTCGATCATGGTCCCCATGATTTTCGGGTGGCAGTGGCCCTGATTGACAGCGGAATACGCCGCCAGGCAGTCCATATATTTGTTGCCCTCTACATCCCAAACCCAGATACCCTCGCCGCGGTTTAAAACAACATCCAGCGGCTTATAATTATGGGCCCCCAACTCGTCTTCCAGGTTGATGTAGTCTTGCGATTTCATCGTATGTCCTCCTTATTGGCCTTCTCGCAATTGTGTATTATTTCATAATAATATTTGCGGGTCAATATCATGCCATGGCTGCATGAGGTATCATTGACGTAAAAGGCGGCAATGGTTTGGATCCCTTTTTACAACACAACGGTAACTTTTTTATTCAGAGTGAGTTTGAGCTATTGAAAATTTAATCGCGGTGTCTTACAATAGATGAAAGTCGATGGCTTATAATTCAGGATCGATTCATGCCGAAGCGATCCGCAAATTCCGGAGTGAAGTTTTTTTTATTAAAAAAACTTGATTTTACTTAAAAGAAAGGGGCTCGTAGGAGTCCCTTTTTTTAGACTTCAATTCAAAGGAGATCTTTCAATGAATTTAAATAAAATCAGGATAGCAGGTAAGGTAGCTGTTGCATTGGCACTTATTCTGGTATCCGCTGTCGGTTTTGCCGCGGACAAAAAAGCCCCCGATGATAGGGTTGCCGTGGTCAACGGTACCATCATTACCCGAGGAGAATTTGATCGTGTGCTGGATAACGAACTCAGGCGGACTGCTCAGAGTGGACAGCAGATTCCTGGTGCTCAAATGGCGAAAGTTGAAAATAGTATCCTGGATAACCTCATTGTTGATGAACTGCTCTTTCAGGAAAGTAAGAAAAAAGGGGCCCAGGTAAAACCCGAGACAGTCACAGAGCAGTTGACGATTCTCAAACAACGATTTCCGAGCGAGGCTGAATTTAAAAAAGCGCTCGAAGAAAACGATATGACAGAATCAAAAATAAGAGCGGATATCAAGCGCGGCATGGCCATCCAGCAGCTGCTCGACAAAGAAGTTTATCAAAAAGTGCAGATCACCGATGAAGAAAGCAAAACTTTTTATGATAAAAATCCGCAGCTTTTCCAGCAGCCCGAACGGGTGAAGGCCAGCCATATCTTAATCAAAGTGGATGAAGGCGCACCCGAAGAAAAGAAGGCTGAAGCCCGGAAAAAAATCAAAGAGATCCAGCAAAAAGTACAGAATGGGGAAGATTTTGCGGCCCTTGCAAAAACCTATTCCGAGGGCCCCAGTGGCTCAAAAGGTGGGGACCTGGGCTCCTTCGGACGTGGACAGATGGTCAAACCTTTCGAAGATGCGGCCTTTAGTTTAAAGCCAAACGAGACCAGCGACATTGTCGAAACCAGATTCGGCTACCACCTGATTAAAGTAGTTGAAAAGCAGCCCGCAAAAAAGACAGCCTATGCAGACGCCAAAGACAGGATTAATAAACGTCTAAAAAATCAGAAGCTGAGGACCGAACGCCAACTTTACTTTGATAAGCTAAAAAAAGACGCCAAGATAGAAAAATTCCTGTAATCCTTTTTGAAAAAAAGGAGGATCAAAATGACAATTAAAATTACCTGGTACAGTCATGCGTGCTTTTTAATCGAAACCGATCAATCCAGATTGCTGATTGATCCTTTCCTCAGCGATAACCCCCTGTCAACGGTGAAAGCGGATGCAATTGAAACAGACTACATCCTTGTATCTCACGGGCATGGTGACCACCTGGGTGACACTGTGGACATCGCCAAACGAACCGGCGCAACCGTCATCTCAAATTATGAGATCCAAACCTGGCTGGTAAATCAGGGAATCGAAAAAGCGCACCCCCAGCATATCGGCGGCGGTTTTGATTACCCCTGGGGCCGGGTCAAGCTCACCATCGCCCAGCATGGGTCGGCTCTTCCGGACGGATCCTATGGCGGAAACCCCTGCGGATTTTTGCTCTACATCGAGGGCAAAAAAATCTATCACGCCTGTGACACCGGTCTTTTCTACGATATGAAGTTGATCGGTGAAGAAGGCATTGATCTGGCAATTTTGCCCATCGGTGATAATTTCACCATGGGCCCCGACGATGCGCTCAGGGCGGTTAAACTGATCGAACCCAAACAGGTGGTCCCGATACACTACGATACGTTTGATGTCATCAAACAGGATCCGCACGCCTGGGCCGAGCGGGTACAAAAGGAAACTTCTGCAAAAGCAACTGTCATGAACCCCGGAGAATCGTTAGAACTGTAATGCCTAAAATGAACTAAAAGGATATAAACGTAAACCGTTCGTTACGGGTTGTCAGTGGTCCGTTGTTAATAAAAGATTAGAGCTTATATTGTATATACTTACTACAGACTGCTGACAACGCATGGTTCGCATATGAACTCAATTTTATATATTCCAGGCGATGCCAAGGGGCAAGGGCAAATATCGGCTCGCGCGACTTGACGATCCAAATATTTGTTACGGATAATTTCGGGAAGAGGAAACGATGAATCGCAAATTAGAAGCAAAGGTCCAAAGAGAAATTCGCAAGCGCGCTTTTGAACGCTCAGACAGACTGCAACAGGAAAGGCAGAATCTGCAAAAGACTCAACACACACTGGATGCTTTACAGGAGGTAACGGGATTGCCTCGACCTCAATTGGAATCAATTGCCGATGATGTAAAGCTTTCCCTCCGGGTGACGAATGATGACTTCTTCTCTATTAAAAATCAAATTCTGATGACATTCGGCGTATCCGGTTTCGTTATAATTCTAGGGTGGTTGGTGTTCATAATTTAACTGGCAATTCGATAACGGGCGGAAACAGACCCAGTTGAGGGCCTTACCCACATAATCATCCGGCATGGTCAACAATAGCCAGCGCTTTTGCAGCAACACATCCGCAAAACTGATAAGCGGGATATCTTCAGCATGTCCGGCAAAACGATCCTGCCACATTTCAATTTCACCAACTGAGCGGGCCATATCAATTAGAATCCCGTCTAAAGCAGACAGTTCTGCTAAATCTTCCATCTCCGGAAAGCGATTGTTCTTCCACCAAAACACCTGACGCTCCATATCCCCGGTGAATCGACGGGTTGTGTCCTGCGTGACGAATGAAAACAGGACCGCACGATTGCCTTCTCTGGAAAACAGATAGCGCAGGTCCTGATCCAGAAAATGGGGACGCTGCAGTTTTACGGCAGACAAAAACGATGCGGTATCCGGTGTCCCCTTCGGCTCAAGGAAAATTATCTCATGGGGAGTAAACGGGTTAATGGTAGATAATACCTTCAGTGTTTTTTTGATGAAGTCCGGATCCCGGAGTTTAGAATGGATAATAACTTGATAGGGATGCGTCAGCCGCTTGGCCAGGGATTCCAATTCAGAAAGCGGTCGTTTGGAATTCAGTTGAAGCTTGGCGACATAGTTTTCTTTTCCGATCTGCACGGCGATGTCTTGCGGAGTTGCCGTCATGCGATCGCTGCCAAGCTTCCAGGAAACATCCAGATCCGGCATGGGGTATAGTACAACATCAAAGCGGACCTCCGCATAATCAAAGGCCAGAAGCATATCTTTATTAGAAAACTCCGAGCTTTCAATAAGTGTATAGGGTGGTGATTTATTAAAACGCAAGCCCAGTTTATTGCTGTTTAAGCGAAAATCGGTTCCCGGCAGAACCGACAATGGGAAAACCTGGATGTCATCCTGAAGATTGTTTTGAGCCACAAATGCAACAGAACGGCTAAACCCCTCCAGGTCATCGCCGGGAAGCCCCACAATCAGATCAATTGCCGGCACAATACCTCTTTCTTTTACAAGTTTGGCTCCCTGTGCGAATCGCTTTATGTCGGTCGGCCGGTTCATGATCTCCAGTGCCCGCGAGTTGGTGCTTTGAAGGCCGATTTCAAACCAGGAAAAACCTGCGGCGGCGAATAGGTCGGCCATTTCCGCATCAATGGCTTCCGCCCGAATTTCGCTGATGATTTCAAGACGCCGGCCTTTGTTTATCAGACTGATCTTTTTTAACAGATCTTTAAGTCCGGGACGCACATTTAAAGACGGATCCAGCAGATAAAGCTCCTTGACATCGTAATCGAGCGCCCATTTGACTCCCTGAAGCAAATAGCCTTCATCGGCAAAGGACAGGCCAGCATGGGATTTGTTATAGTAACAATAGCCGCAACGGTAAGGACAACCCCGCTGGGTCTCAAGAAGCATCACATTTTCAATCTCAGGCTCCAGCACATTTTGCAAATAGGGGCTGGGGCTTTTCCTGAATATTGCCCCGGCCGGTTCAGCGGCATTCCTTTTTTCCCAGAAGGTTTGATCCTGCAGCAGTTTAAGCAAGACTGCTTCGCCTTCACCGTAGACATAAAAATCAACATGCCGAGAATCGATCAAGGGGTTATCCGCCGTAATCTCCGGTCCACCAAAGATAATTTGCGGCGCATAGCTTTCTTTTATTTTTTTTGCAAAATAAAGGGAACGTTCCAGATTCCAGCAGTAAACCGTAAATCCCACGATATCCGGCTTGCGAGCAAGGATTATGTCAATTAAAGCCGCATCTCCAAGGTAGGAAGCAACGCTTTGCGGTAATATATCAACCTGAACCTCCGGTAATATACCGGCTGCCTGTTTGAGATAGGCCGCGCCCAGAGGAATATTGCCGGTCTGCACCCCATAGTTCAGGCGCGGTACCGGAAGTTGGAGTAACAAAACACGGGTCATATTATAAATCCAACCTTTTGAATCGTAATACGGAGAAAGCACAAAATGGGCCAGGAGGCTGTATGGCTTGAAGTTATGCAAACAAATTAGCGTTGCCTCCTGGCTTCATAGCTTTCTGGCATCCTGGCCTTATCGCTTCCCAGCTTCCCAGCCTAACTGCTTCGGCGATAGATAGACGATCGGACAGCTTCAGTATATGGGCCAGTTCATCCACAGCAGCGGCATTGATGCCTCTGAGCGTATCGTTGATACTGCCCAGGTCAATGATGGCGTCGTCGGGGATGGAGGACATATCTTTGAAGTTGTAACGGCAATAGCCAATCGATGACCGCTCCTTGTAAATCGTCTGCAGCGGAAATCCATGGGTTCTGCAAATGATAGGCCGGAATGCATATATACTGCAGGCCCGATCTTCCAGCAGGGGACAATCCCAGAACGAGGCGGATGCCGCCCGACTCCGAAATTTTGCGATTACCGCCTCTGGCAGAGCCTGCAATGCGACAGCCAGGGATAGGGCTTCAACGGGAAATATCGATATATTACGGCAACCGCAACCGCATCCCTTATGACACACAATATGATCGGAATATTTGCGCTGGATGCTGCCCAGAAGCTGATCCACTCCGGCCAACAGGTGGCGATAATTTAATAAACTTTTATTGATGTCGACAGCGCTTTTCAATTTGTCCCGCTTTCCATAATAATGTTCCGAATAACGGAATTGCGGCATAAGGGGTTGTAGAAAAAAACGTTGGAATAACGGAACGTTTTTTGCCAACCCCTATATACCTGCTTAAAGTTAGAACCCATGCTAACGGACTCGGCAAACTCCGATTCTAAAGATTTCGATACCCGGCGTTTACCTTACACCATTAGCAGCCGTTGTCACAACCCCGGTTTCCGTATCCGAATAGGGTTTTACAATTGGCTTTCATCCTGATAAAGCTAAAAGCGTTTTAAATCCCCTCAAGATAAAACCAATAGCTTATGGAAAAAATCCCACAAGACAACCCTATGCCTTTCAACCGGAAATTGCTTGAGAGTGAATCCTTCAGTTTTGAGTGCCATCCCGGCACGGATTGTTTTACACGCTGCTGCCGGGATGCCGACATGTACCTGTACCCCTACGATATTATCCGGTTAAAAAGCCGGCTGGCTTTGTCTTCGGAGCAGTTTTTGGAACAGCATACGACCACCGCCTTCAGAGACAATCCGTATTTTCCCAGTGTTATGCTAAAGATGTCGGATAAGGAAGACAAGTCCTGTCCGTTTCTGTCCTCAGATGGGTGCAGGGTTTACGAGGATCGACCTTTTTCATGCCGGGCCTATCCGCTGGAACGTGCGGTGTCCAGAGTGGCTGATGGAAACCGGACAAAAGAAATGTATTTCATTGTACGGCACTCTCACTGCCACGGGCATCAGGAGACCCACAGATGGACTGTGGCGGAATGGCTTGAAGATCAGCAAATCAAAGATTATAACGAAATCAATGACCGCTGGGTTGAAATCGACACCCTATTTCGACACAATCCATGGGGATCTGAAGGACCCGAAAATCCCAAACTGAAAATGGCGTTTATGGCCTGCTTCAATGTGGACCGACTGAGAACTTTCATCATGGAGAGCAGCTTTTTAGAGCGGTTCGATGTGACGCCGGGCAAAATCGATAAACAAAGGGAATCTGATACGGATCTTTTAAAATTTGGATTTGACTGGGTTGAATTTTTCTTGACGGGTAAAGGACCGCTTAAAATAAAATCATAAATTAAAAAAAGGGTTTCAAAACGAAATTGTTTGAAACCCTTTTTTTAATTTCCTTTTCCCCGGACCGGGGATCACTTAGATCCCTCAGCCGCTGGGCTTGCAGGCCGGGGCATCAAATCCGCCGGAACCGGTGGCAATGCCCCGGGGCCGCACACAGCCCGCCGACATCAGCTTCTCGACATCCCCGCACTGACATTCCGGGCATTTTGGGGCCGGATCATTGGAAGACAACACCAGCTCTTCAAAGCAGTGACAGCAACCTTTACATTGATATTCGTAAATCGGCATATACGACTCCTCCAAAATCAAATTATCTATATAATAGGTTTTGTCCCTCAAAAGTCAAGATACAACAAAAAAGATTAAATAAAGTTCCCATGTAATTACGGTACTGAAAGCGCCGATGATATAGGAGAAGAGATGCTGGGTATGCGTTATCGATCTCTTACGCAAAACATTTCTAAATAACAGCAGTATAATAACCCCTGCACAGGTTAATATATACTTTGCCCCCATAAATACAAAGGGACCGAATTTAAGGAAATAGGACATGACGGGATTCAGCTCCGTTGAACCATTGTCTAACAAATACAGCGTTAAAAGTGCGTCGAGTACGCTTAGAAGCAGGATGGCTACAATGGCCGCAAAAATATTTGAGCTGTAACGATCAAAGTAAAATGTCCGGTGCAAATCTTCCTGCCGGCGCGCCTTGGCCCGTCTGCCGGAAAATAACAGGTATTTTAATTTCGGGAACTGATGGGTGCGCCGATCTTTCCCGGAGCGTTTTTCAGCGCAACTCGATGATTCCGAAACGGAACTTGAATTGTATTTGAAATCAAATAACCTGGCCATTACACCCCTTTTTAGAGTCTTAGTTGTGAATTCTTTGCATTATGTGGCAAAACATTTACGCCACCAAGACACAAAGACGCAAAGATGAATATTAACCAAAGATTTCGCTTTGTGTCTTGGTGCCTTTGTGGCAATTTGTTCCGGCTTGTCCGGGTTGGGAATGAAAATTCGAA
>PVMK01128259.1_pt1 | contig 27756 bp, 23 predicted proteins | sample 1853481 | NCBI WGS metagenome assembly PVMK01 (sample SAMN08533507, study PRJNA380276) | Marine sediment metagenome, whole genome shotgun sequencing project. | reverse complement strand
ATACTCGGCGAAGGCACCGGACCTGTTGACACCGACCCCGCTGGTGTTCATACACAGGTGTCGTCGACCTGCCAGGCAATTGCGGCACCGTCCACAGACGAGGTGACCTTCGCCGGAAACAATGTGGCCCGGGTTTAAAGTCATGAACGTTGGCACCGATTTCTGCAACGATGCCGACAAACTCGTGTCCGACATGCATGGGGACCGGAATTGTTTTCCGGGCCCAATCATCCCAGTTGTAGATGTGCACGTCCGTACCGCATATTGACGTTTTATGAATCTTGATCAGGACATCGTTGATTCCGATTTCCGGTACCGTGACATCCTGCAGCCAGATGCCCGGTTCCGGTTTGGCTTTGACAAGGGCTTTCATTTTCATGGGCATCGTGCCTTTCTTTTACAAATGAAATGAGGAATGGATGCTATTTCTAAAGTTCTATTTTTTGACAGGATTGACAGGATTTTTTGGATTTTTTTATTTTCATCACTTTCCTGATAAAAGTGATGAAACTCAATCCACCCTGTATGGTGAAGGTTGAAATTTTTCTAATCACCTATTTTGGTGTCGCCAGGCAGATTACTTTTCTCGGATTCCTCAGGAAGCCGGAAAAAAAAGATATCCGGCTAATCCTGTTGATCCTGTCTAAAATATTTTTATGTAAAAATAGAATCCATTCATTTGAATTATCCGTACTATATCACTTTCAATTCTTTGCCGACTTTAATAAATTTTTCCAACGCAAACTCCAAATCCTCTTTCGAATGGGCGGCGGAAATCTGAACACGTATGCGCGCCTGGCCTTTGGGGACCACCGGATAAAAGAAGCCCACCGCATAAACACCTTCTGCCAGAAGCATGGCCGCCATCTCCTGGGCCAGCTTGGCATCGCCCAGCATGATGGGAACGATGGGATGGGTGCCGGGTTTGATGCTAAAACCGGCTTTGGTAATTTGTTCTCTGAAAAATGTAGTGTTGGATTCCAGTTTTTCTTTGGCGGATTTTGATTCTTTTAACAGATCAATGGTTTTCAGGGCTGCCGAAACGATAGGCGGTGCCAGGGAATTTGAGAAAAGGTAAGGCCGGGAGCGCTGGCGCAGCATTTCGATGATATCCTTGCGTCCGGTGGTGAATCCACCGGAAGCTCCACCCAATGCTTTTCCCAGAGTTGACGTGATGACATCGACCCGATCCTGAACCCCGTAAAGCTCAGGTGTGCCGCGTCCCGTGGGCCCCACAAAACCGGTGGCATGGCTGTCGTCCACCATCACAAGGGCGTCATATTTTTCCGCCAGTTCGCAGATGCCGTCCAGTCCGGCGTAGTCGCCGTCCATACTGAATACACCGTCGGTGGCGATCATTCGGGTCTTTGCACCGGCCGCCTCTTTGAGACAATTTTCCAGCGATTGCATGTCCCCGTGGGTATACCGAAAACGGGCCGCTTTACACAGGCGGATCCCATCGATAATCGAGGCATGATTTAAGGCATCTGAGATAATAGCATCTTTTTCACCCAGTAAGGTTTCGAAAAGACCGGCATTGGCATCGAAACACGATGAGTAAAGAATGGTGTCATCGGTGCCGAAAAAATTGCTGATTTTCTTTTCCAGCTCGGAATGAATATCCTGGGTGCCGCAGATAAAGCGCACCGAAGCCATGCCGAACCCCCGTTCGTCCAAGCCCTTTTTGACCGCTTCGATGATTTCGCTGTTATTTGCCAGACCCAGATAATTGTTGGCACACATATTCAGGACCTGGTTTTCGGCGACATTGATGCGGGCCTGCTGGGCGGATGTGATGTGACGTTCGGATTTATACAGGCCGGACTGGGTGATTTCTTCGAGTTCTTGTTTTAGCTCTTCGCGATATTTGCCATACATGATTGCCTCCAGTTGGTTTGTTTACGAAATCAATTTCAGAAAAACTCCACCCATTTGTTGATTGCATCCAGAAAGATATACGACTCCGAGGATAGGATCCCGCCAACCTTATTTATATCTTCCACGAGAAATGATCTCAGTTCTTCCCGTGAATCAAAAAACACTTCAACAAGAATATCGTATCTCCCCGTTAGATTAACGACCGATTTTACACCGTTAAGCTGCGAGATCTTTTGCATTATTTTTGTATGATTTCTTCTTTCCAGCTTCATTCCGATCATTGCCGTGATGCTGTTTTCGTAAAAAAAAGGATTCACGGACGCGGAAATTTTGAGAAAATTATTTTCGATCATCTCGCGGTACGCAAGCGAATGGTACCATCAGAGAGGTTCAATTTTTTAGCAATGACTTTATAAGAGGCCCTGCCATTTTTTTGGAGTTCGGCAACTATTTTTTTATCAATATTATCCGGTGCATATTCTTTTTGTTTCATTTTTTTCGGCCGATAAACTTTTATTCTGTCATTGAAAACCGGTCCTCTGGTCCAGGATACTTTATTTTTTACCCATTTCAGAGCGGATCTGTCAAGAAAAAATCTTAAGAAAATTATGAGAAACGGAAAAAAATATATAAAATTTTGCTTGACACGTAATTTTTTATAAAATAAATGTTAAAAACGAAATTATCCTGACAGTAGCATAAATAACGCTGAATATATTTATCCCACCCCATAAACATCGGATCGAAATTTTGGTATTGTTTCTGAAATTCACCATTCGTGAATTCCAGGATTATCCATGTTGGGCGGACATGGCTCATCATTAACAGTTGACATAGACTGAATTTGGTGGGCAATGCCCACCCTACGCTAAAAAACTTTTTCAACGTCACTTAATTTTTAACTTTTTTAAAAAAGGAGGGGGTTTGAATGAAAATGAAAAAACGTCAAAAAATTTCCGCGAAAAATGTTGTTTTTGTTATGGGCTTGGTTTTTATTCTATCCTTGGTAATCAGCTCTGTGGCGACGGCAGGACAGTGGCCTACGGTTGCCGATTCCAAAGGTATCAAAACAGAGTTTCCCCAGCAACTCGAGCTGAAAGACTATGAAAAGCAGATAGGTAAAAAACTGACATTCAAAGAAAATCCGATGTTTGCCGAAAAAGTAAAGAAAGGCGAACTGCCGGCGGTGGAGAAACGTTTGCCGGAAGAACCCCTTGTGGTGATGCCCTATGATGAAATCGGCAAATACGGCGGAACTTTGCGTGGTCTTGCTCGAAAGTACGAGTCGGGAACCTCGGAAATCATGTCCTGGCGTCAAAATAATATGGTTCGAATTAGCGATGACAGTCACACCATCGTACCCAATGTCGCCAAAGCATGGAAATGGAACGCCGATTATACTGAGATCACATTTAGTTTGCGTAAAGGGCACAAATGGTCGGACGGCGCCCCCTTTACCGCGGATGACGTGACCTTCTGGGCCAATGATATCGTCAACAATAAAGAGATCCATTCAGCGACGCCGGCACCCTGGGATATTGGCATGCGCGCCGAAAAAATTAATGAAACTACGGTCAAGTTGATTTTCGATAAACCTTTTCCGGCATTCTTAAATTATAACGCGGGTAATGGATCCTACTTTGTGATATTCGAAGCCAAGCATTATTTGGCGCCGATGCATATAGACTACAACCCCAAGGCGGACGAGGAAGCTAAAGCGGCTGGTTACGATAACTGGGTGCAGCGCTTCACCAAATTTTGGAATAAGTGGAAAGATGCGACCACGGCTATCCCTGAGGGTGTCGATATCCCCACACTGGAAAGCCACCTCATGATTGCACCCTTGACAACGCAACGCCGGAACTTTGCGGCCAATCCCTACTTCTTCAAAGTAGACACCAGCGGCCAGCAACTGCCTTATATCGACCGCCACAATGAGCGATTCCTCAATGCCGAGCTTTGGCCTCTGGAGATCATGAACGGCAATGTTGATCAAAAATCACAAAATATACCATTACCCGATTATCCCTTGCTCAAGGAGAATGAAGCCAAGGGTGGCTATACCGTACAGTTGCCACCGGGTGGTATTGCGAACCCCTTATTCTTCAACCAGACCCACAAAGATCCAGTGCTTCGTAAGATTTTCAGTGATGTTCGTTTCCGACAGGCAATGTCATTGGCGATGGATCGCAATGAGTTGAACGAGATCATGTTTCTGGGTTTGGGCATTCCCCGTCAGTCGGTACCCATCGGTGCTAAATATGTAACGCCGGAGCAGGAAACCCATTTGACTGAGTACGACCCGAAGCGGGCAAATGCCCTGCTTGATGAGATGGGTTTGAAAAAAAACGCAGACGGAATGCGCATGCGATCGGATGGTAAACCGCTGACCATTCTTTGGGAGTATACCTCGCAGTATGCGACGACTTCTGAGCTGCCGACCTTGATCGGGGGCTGGTGGAAAGACGTGGGCGTGAATGTGATAACCAAAGAGGTGACAACTCAGCTAACCCGGGAAAAAGCGTCAGCCAACGATTATGATATCGACATGGGTTGGACCTCTCCCTGGGAGGCAACGATCATCTCAAATATCCAGCCGATGGTTCCCCCGTTTGACGATCTTTCTCCCAAGATGACCCCGTGGGTGGAATGGATGGACAGCGATGGAAAGAGTGGTCAAGAGCCGCCTGCGTGGGCTAAACGGCTCAGTGAAATTGGCAACGAATGGCCGAGCATCGTGCCGGGCAGTGACCGATATATGGAACTGGGACGAGAAATGACGAAGATTCATACAGAGCAACTGATCGCAATTGGAACCATTGGCAACATTCCGCTAACCAATGTGGTGACCAATCGACTGGGTAACTTCCCGGTGTGGACCGTTGATAACTATGGGTATGGTTACGCGTATGGATATCGAGCCGACCAATGGTATTTCAAGGATTAGCGTGTCGAAATGCCGACGAGGGGTCTGTTGAATGATCAAAGTGGATGGGAGTCCGGATCGCCGCTTTTGACTTAGGCAACAACCCCATACGGTAAATAAACTGAGCAATGCTCATTCTGGAAATTCAATCACGAATGATGCATTGCTCATCCACGGTTTTTCATGATGAGGAACGATATCGATGATAGGTATAATCGCTAACCGACTCGTATCGGCTTGCCTTATGATGCTGGCTATCTCGGTGGTGGCATTTACTCTTATCCAGTTGCCGCCGGGGGATTTCGTTGATTCCTACGTCAACCATAAGCAGCAGGGCGGCGTAACCATGACACAAGCTGAGGTCGCCGATATGCGCAACAGCCTTGGCCTTGATCGGCCCATGTATGTCCAGTATTTCGATTGGATTGGTCGAGTTGTGCGAGGTGACCTGGGGTTCTCATGGGAATACCATCGCCCGGTTTCTGAAGTCATTGGCGAAAGGCTGCCGCTCACGCTCATGTTGGCCTTCACCACGTTATTATTTACTTACCTGCTGGCTATTCCCATCGGCATTTACTCGGCGGTTCGGCAGTATTCCATAGCCGATAATACGTTTACCATCATTGGTTATATTGGCCTGGCGACACCGAATTTTATGTTTGCGCTGATATTGCTGTATCTTGCACATGTTTATTTCGGCACCAGTGCCGGGGGGCTTTTTTCTCCCGCATTTGAGACTGCGGTCTGGTCCTGGGCTAAATTCAAGGACCTGTTAGCCCATTTGTGGGTGCCGGTCCTTGTTTTGGGTACGGCCGGAACGGCCTTCCAAATCCGCACCATGCGGGCGATGTTGCTGGACGAATTAAATAAGCTGTATGTCACCGCGGCACGCGCCAGTGGGCTAAGTGAATTTCGGCTACTGCTTAAATACCCGGTACGGGTAGCCATCAATCCCATCGTTAGCACCATAGGGTGGGAACTCACCAATATTATTTCCGGGGCCCCAATTGTCGGCATCGTCTTGTCGCTGCCTGACACCGGGCCATTGTTCGTGGACTCCCTGTTGAACTCGGATCTCTACCTGGCGGGTGCGTTGATTCTTATTTATTGTGGGCTGGTGATTATTGGTACGCTTATTTCAGATCTTCTGCTGATTGCGCTTGATCCGCGTATTCGTATGGGAGGCCAATCCTAATGTCGACAACGGCTACAGCTTCAAGCGCTTTAAAAGTGGATGTGGCAACGCGTAAAACCAAGGTGAGACGCACCGATACGGCCACGCACTGGCAGTTGATGTGGTGGAAGTTTCGCCGCCATAAAATGGCGATGTTGGGCAGCAGTATTCTGACCGTCATGGTGATACTCTCTTTGTTTGCTGAGTTTATCGGCCCTTACACGCCCCAGGAGCGTACGGCAAAATACACTCAAGGGCGGCCGATGGGCTTTCATTTCATCGATGCGGAAAATTCTTTTCATCTGCGTCCCTTTGTCTACGCACGAACCGCCAAGCGTGACAAGGTGACGCTGAGGATGACCACGGCAGTCGATGAAACAAAAATTTGGCCGATTAAATTCTTTGTTCGCGGAGATAAATACAAGATGTGGGGATTGATCGAAAGTGATCTCCATCTGTTTGGCTTTGAAGAAAGAAAGCAATTTCTTCATCTACTGGGTACCGACCAGTTGGGGCGTGATATGTTTTCACGTGTTTTATACGCCACTCGGACTTCGCTGTCGATTGGTGCGATCGGTGTGGGTTTGTCATTTCTATTGGGAATCAGTTTGGGCGGCATTGCGGGTTACTTCGGTGGTATGGTAGATAGCGCTATCATGCGGCTGATCGAGTTCATTCGTTCGATTCCGACCCTGCCGTTGTGGTTGGCGTTGGCCGCTGCACTGCCACGAGAATGGACGGCATTGCAGGTCTACCTGTCAATAACGGCGATTCTGGCGTTGATTGGCTGGACGCATCTGGCTCGTCGAGTCCGTGGCAAGTTATTGGCTTTGAGAGAGGAGGAATATGTCCTTGCAGCACGCCTGTCGGGCTGTAGTGATGCCCGTATCGTGATTCGGCATATGTTGCCTTCTTTCATGAGTTACATGATCGTTGATCTGACCATATCCTTTCCTTACATCATCATGGCGGAAACTGCGCTGAGTTTTCTTGGCTTAGGCATGCGCGAACCGATCGTCAGCTGGGGGGTTCTATTGTATTCAGCTCAAAATATTCGTTCGATGGTGTTGATGCCGTGGCTGTTGATTCCAGGTTTGGTGGTTATCATTGCGGTCATTGCTTTTAATTTCCTGGGCGACGGTATGCGAGATGCGGCCGATCCCTATACAAAGTAAAAGAAGTGAATATGAACCAAGACACTTTGCTGGAAGTCAAAAACCTGCATATTTGCGTAGAGGCAGATGGAGACTCTTTACCGATCGTTGAAAATGTCAGTTTATCGTTGAATGGGGGGGAAATTCTGGCGCTGGTTGGTGAAAGCGGTTGCGGCAAGAGCGTGACCGCCCAAGCCTTCATGCAGCTACTGCCAAAGCCGTTGAAGATTGAATCAGGCGAGATAAAACTGAATTCCCAGAAACAGGGAAGAACGATTGATATCACCAGCCTGGATCCAAAAAGCGCGAAAATTCGCAAGATACGCGGTAATGAGATTGCGATGATTTTCCAGGAACCCATGAGTTCCTTTTCTCCACTCCATACCATCGGTAATCAGCTTATGGAAGTCGTTCGGATCCATCGTAAAACCAGTAGGTCCGAAGCTAAGGAGATTGTGGTGGAAATGCTGGACAAAGTGGGTATTCCGGGCGCTGCCCGCGTGGTAGATCAATACCCGCATGAGCTTTCCGGCGGAATGCGGCAACGCGCGATGATCGCCAAAGCTTTATCGTGCAACCCGACCCTGCTGATCGCCGACGAACCGACCACCGCACTCGATGTTACCATTCAGGCTCAGGTATTGACCCTGATGCATGGCCTGCAGAGCGAATTTGGCATGGCCATAATTTTTATCACTCATGATTTGGGTGTGGTTGCGCAAGTCGCCGACCGAGTTGCCATCATGTATCTGGGAAATATAATCGAGCAAGGTTCGGCCCGAGAGATTTTAAAGAACCCTAAACACCCCTACACAGTTAACCTGATCGAGGCGGTACCCCGGCTGGGTCGGGTTAAAGACCGCAAGTCGCTGATTGCGATCCAGGGCAATGTTCCCAGCCTTTATGATCGACCGGTTGGCTGTCCGTTTGTGACACGCTGCACGCGCGTGATCGATAATCGCTGTGAAGAGGCGATGCCGAGGCTGATATCGATATCTTCGGATCATCAGGTGGCATGTTTCCTGTACAATTCAACCGAGGGAGAAACCATCTGATAATGGAACCATTAATAAAAATTCGTGATCTCGACGTGATATTTCCGGTCGGTAAGACCGGTTTTTTCGGCAAACCTACAGCTTACCTGCAAGCGGTATCGGGTATTTCACTGGATATCCACAAATGTGAAACCCTGGGTTTAGTCGGCGAGAGCGGTTCGGGTAAAACAACCCTGGGACGCGCTATTCTACATCTTGAGAGGCCGACGGGAGGTAAGGTAGAGATCCACCTTAATGAGAAATATGTCGACATCGGAAATTTAAATACCAGGGAACTCCGCAAGATATGGAGCTATATGCAAATGGTTTCTCAGGATCCTTATGCGTCATTAAATCCTCGTATGACGGTTCGTGAAATCATTGCTGAACCCCTGGTTGTAAACCGGCGGGGTAACAAAGAAGATATTTTTAAAATGGTCGAAGAGGTTGCCGAGATGTGTGGATTGCAAAGGGACCAGCTAGGTCGGTATCCACATGCATTTAGCGGTGGGCAAAGGCAGAGGATCGCGATTGCACGTGCGTTAGCGCTGATGCCGCAATTCATAGTCAGCGATGAGCCTGTCTCGGCTTTAGACGTTTCTATTCAGGCTCAAATCCTGAATTTATTTAAAGATTTGCAGGATAAACTGGGTTTGACCTACCTTTTTATTGCGCACGATCTGGCAACCGTCGCCCAAGTTTGTGATAGAGTTGCGGTGATGTATCTCGGGCAAATTGTTGAACTTACCGACACCGAGAAGATTTTTTATTCGCCGAAACATCCTTACACGGAAGCCTTGATGTCGGCCATTCCCGACATTGATCCAGATCGGAAAATGAACCCCGTGCTTTCGAGTGGCGAACGGCCCAATCCAGCCAACCCACCCCCAGGATGTCGATTTCATACCCGATGTCGTTATGCAGAGCAGTACTGCAAGGAAGCCCAACCAGACCTGGGCGAAATAGTACCGGACCACTTTGTTGCCTGCCATCGTGCAAAATCTCTGACCTTACAGGGGGCAATTGAGTAGTTTATTGATGATATGTATTAAATGCCCCGCCAAATCCACAACTCACATAAAATCAATAAGAAAAATACAATCCCCCTTGACTAAGAAAAACAAATCTGGGAAGTAGAGAAAAACCCCCGTTGCCGTTATGCGGATAATGGACGCTGTAAAACAGAAGTGCCGCGGTTCAGAGAAGTGTCTGCCGGCCACTTCATCTCCTGCCATCATGCGCAAAGTCTTTCTCTCAAAGGCGCCCTGGAACACCAAATGGCAGTAGGCCTTGAAGGTCCGGAAAACAAACAAACCGGTTGACATATGCATAAAAATCTGTAAGTTCTCAATAAATTTGGGCTGTATTAAAAAATCCCCCCTGGCCCAGACCTGGCCTTGATACTTTGCGAGAGTGGCTGATCGAATATAACTGCTTCGTTAGGTTATGACGTATGGCCACCACCAAGTCGCGCCTCCCGATCCCGTCCCGGTCTCGGGACGGGGAGGCAGGCCTCAATCCCCATTTGTAAAAGGGGGAAGGTTCGGAATGCCCGGACTTATTGAGAAATTACAAAAAGCTCAGCAAAATCATCATGAACCAAAAGAAAAACTAATAAGGGACGAAAATATGGGAACGAAAAATCTATTGTTCATCACTTCGGACCAGTGGCGCGGCGAGTGTTTATCGGCCTTGGGGCATCCGACCGTGAAAACGCCGAATCTCGACGCTCTGGCCGCAGACGGCGTTATCTTCCGCAACCACTTTGCCCAGTGCACACCGTGCGGTCCGAGCCGGGCGTCACTTTTCACCGGGATGTACCTACAAAACCACAGATCTGTCACAAACGGAACGCCGCTGGATGCCCGCCACACCAACGTGGCGCTGGAATTCAGAAAACTGGGTTATGACCCTGCCCTGGTGGGATACACCGATACCACACAGGACCCGCGCTTGTATGCAGCCGGTGACCCGGTGTACAAAACCTATGAGGGTATTCTTCCGGGGTTTCACCGGGTCCTGGCGATGCCTTCTGAAAACTTTCCCGAACCTTGGGCCGAGTGGCTGGAAGAACGCGGCTACAAGGTGCCTGAAGATCCTCGCGATCTTTATTATGAATCTGTAAAAGGATATCCGGGTGCTGAATCACGCGGGAAAACTTATGCCCCCGCCCCTTATTCGAAAGAAGAAAGCGAAACCGCCTTTGTAACCGATAAAGCCGAAAAATTTATTCGGAGACCGGGTCATCGACCCTGGTTCCTGCACATCAGCTATCTGAAGCCCCATCGACCTTATCTTGCGACGGAACCTTACAATGGTCTTTACCATCCCGATGACGTGCCGGATTTTAGGCGCGCACCTTCGGCGGACGAAGAGGCAAAACAGCACCCCTTTCTTGCCAACCAGTTGGAGCAGAGCTTGAATAAAGGCTATTATCGGGCCGGCATATACCCCAGAGATGAAAAATCGATGCGACAGTTGCGGGCAACTTACTACGGGCTGATGACAGAGGTCGACGACAATATCGGCAAGCTCATCGCTTTGCTCAAAGAGACCGGCCAGTATGAAACCACGGTCATCGTTTTCGTAAGCGATCATGGCGTCCAGCTGGGAGATCATCATTTATTGGGGATAGGATCTTACTTTGATCAGACTTTACATATACCCCTTATCATACGTGCACCGGATGAAGAAATGCAAATGCAGCGTGGCCGTGTGGTGGACGCATTTACCGAGAACGTGGACATATTGCCGACGCTTCTGGATATTTTTGGTGCTGATATTCCGATGCAATGTGACGGTCGTTCTCTGGTTCCTTTCCTTCTCGGCGGAACGCCGAAAAAATGGCGCACTGAGGTGCATTGGGAAGTCGATTTCCGATATGCGGAAGGGCTGGATATTGATTTTGAAGCTAGCTCCTTCAATGTAATCCGTGATAATCATTACAAGTATGTCCATTTTGCGGCCATGCCGCCTTTGTTATTCGATCTCAACAATGACCCGGATGAACTTCACAACCTGGCCGGGGACCCAGCACACACGGAGACGGTTCTCAAGTACGCCCAAAAGATGCTTTCCTGGCGGATGGTCAATGACGAACGAACGCTGACCCATATGCTGGCAGGGCCGAACGGCGTGGTTGAGCGGCCACACGGTGGTAAGGGGAAATGCTACATGTCGTCTTCCCCGTTTCACGTTATTGTCAAGCCGGCAGGGCCTGTTTGTAACCTGCAATGCCAATACTGCTTTTATCTGGACAAGGTAAATCTATATCCCCAAAAGCGATTCGTTTCGGATGTCCCCCGGAGCTTCTTGAAAAGCATATCCGGCTTTATTTGAAGGAACAACCGCCGGATTATCCGGAAGTGCATTTTTTGTGGCAAGGGGGGGGAACCCACTTTAATGGGAATTGATTTTTTCCAAAGGGCGGTAAACATCCAGAAGCGATATGCAAAACACGGAATAAAAATTTCCAATTCGCTCCAAACCAATGCTGTTTTGGTCGATGAAATCTGGGCTGGATTTTTAAAGGACGAAAACTTTTTGGTTGGTGTTAGCTTAGATGGTCCGCCGGAACTGCATGACATTTATCGTAAGCACAAAAATGGTCAGCCCACTTCTGAAAAGGTACTACAGGGCCTTAAAGTACTCCAAAAATACGAAGTCGATGTGAATATCCTGACGGTTGTCAACAACCGGAATTCCTTTCATCCAAAAAACATATATGAATATCTGAAAAGTATCGGCGCCCACTTTCTTCAATTTATCCCCCTTGTGGAAGCCATCGATGGCAGGGTTTCGAATAGAAGTGTTGATTCCTTGCAGTTTGGTCGATTTTTGAACGGAGTCCTGGATGAATGGATCGCCTGCAAAGATGTGGGAAAAATTTTCGTACAGCACTTTGATCATATGCTCGGGGTTGTTATGGGATATCCCCCGTCCCTCTGCACCCATTGTCGAACGTGCGGTAATAGCCTCGTTTTGGAACATAACGGGGATATTTACAGCTGCGATCATTTCGTTAACGCCAACCACAAGTTAGGCAATATCAAAAAGGATACGTATACGGGCTTGTTGAATTCCTGTTTTCAAAAGAAGTTTGGGCAAAAAAAATTTGTCGGGTTGCCGAACTATTGCATGAAGTGCGAATACCTTAAATTCTGTTACGGGGGGTGTCCCAAGGATCGCATTTTAAGCACAGCTGAAGGTGATCAAGGGCTAAATTACTTATGCGGCGGGTATAAAGCGTTTTATTCATATGCTTCACCTATATTTCATAAAATGGCCGCGTCAACTCGTTTGGCTCTTTTTTGACAGCATCATATGTGTAAACTCACTCCAGGCTCGAAAGGATGCCGCTGATCGTGAGGCCATCATCGCTTCGTTAAATGTTGACGGGTGCCAGCCTTAAAGATGTTTCATTAGCCAACTCAAATCTAACCCGAACGAGCCGGAACCTAAAAAAATATCACGAAAACACGAAAAAAAGAGACGGCAGACTACTATTTCGTGTTTTTCCGCCGCCGCCAGATTTAGGTTTCAGTATCTATCATCTCCTTTCCCTGATCCGCCTCCTGCGGAACACCTGAAACCTTTTGCAAGTCTGAATAAAAATGAGATCACAATTTTTGCCAGCAAACTTTCGCATAGGGGAGGCTAGCGGTTTTACGGTTTTTTATTTACAATGGCGGATTTGGTTGCAAACTTCTAAATAGTGCTTACCAATCAAAAAAACGGCATGATCTTTGCTGTTCTCAACCATGATTTTTATTTTTTCAAAATAGGACTTGCTTTAATGATTTCTTTGTTTTAGAAAGCCAAAATTTCCTTGATTTAAGGCATCAAATTCGGAGGTCTCATGCAATTTACTGAATTTCTTACGGTCCCGGAGGTTGAAACAATCCATCAGGCGTCGCTGGAGATCCTGGAAAATGTCGGTATTCTGGCACGAAGTGAAAAAGCGCGTGATATTTATGGTCGGCACGGCTGCAAGATAAACTCAGCTACCCAGATAGTGAAATTTCCCCGTCAGGTTGTTGACACTTATTGTCAATCTTTTGTTCCAAGATTTTCGTTCAAGGGCCGCGATCCGCAATTTGACAAGACCATTCCCGACGACAGACCGCTGATAATAACCGCCAGCTCCGCTCCCAACATCATTGACCCCATAACCGGTGAGGAGCGTAAGGCGACATCAACCGACATTGCCAATATAGCATTTCTGATTAACGAACTGCCGGGCTATGATATTTTTTCCATTTCAACTCTCGCCAATGACACACCCGAGGGCCAATTCAGTCTTTCACGTTTTTATCCGGCTTTAAAAAACTGCTTAAAACCCATCCGCGGTAATACACCCGACATGAAAGAGCTGCAGCAGGTAATTGAGCTGGGGTGCATCATCGCCGGCAGCAAAGAAGCGTATCAGGAGAGACCGCTTATTACCCATCATTGCTGTCCCGATATTTCACCCTTGACCATGGATGTGGCATCCACTGAGATATTGATTTATCTCACAGAAAAAGAGCTGCCTGTTTATGGTACGATCGTTCCGAATGCGGGTATGACCTCGCCCATGAGCTTGCTGGGGACGCTGGCACTTGGCAACGCCGAGTTTTTGGCGTTAAGCGTTCTTATGCAAATGGTACGTCCCGGAACACCGTTGATTTACGCGGTCCTATCTACGGTTGCGGATATGCGCACAGCCAACTACGCTCCGGGGGGGGATCGAAACGGGAATCCTGCAAATGGCACACAGCCAGATGGCGCGGTTTTACCATGTTCCTTCCGGCGGCTATATCGGTACGACCAATGCTCACATAGATGATGCTCAAGCCGGTTATGAAACCGGGATGGACGTCACTGCGGCGCTGCTCGGCGGAACGGATATGTTCAACATGGGAGGACTTTTAAGTAGTTTGCTGACCTTTGATTTCGGCAAAGCAGTCGTTGATAATGAAATCGGCTTAATGCTCAAACGCATCCATCGTGGCCTGGAGTTCAGTGTAGAGAATCTTTGCCTCGATCTGATTGCCAAAGTCGGCCCCGGCGGCTTATATATGCAGGAAATGGATACCTTTAACCGCATGCGCACCGCTGCCGTTCTGCCCGAAGTGGCCATGCGCGACATGCGCGCCACCTGGCAGGAAAAGGGCAGACCCGATGCCCATACCAGAGCCCTCAGCAAAGCCGGTTCAATCTTGTCTCATGATAATCCGGCGGTTTTTTCATCCGAAGTAGATATGAAAATTCGTGCCCGCTTCAAGAACCTGGTGGCCGGCACAGCAGGATGGGAAAAATGGGACGATCTGCGCAAGTACGCATGATGCTCTTGGGCCCAACCCGGACAAGCCGGAATTGAATATTGAATATTGACGATTGAAGATTTGTGGTATCGCTTCGCTCTGTCTTTTCTACTAAAATCGATCATTCGACCCATTCATTAGACCCTGAGGCTCTCGGTGGGTAGAATTGCTTAAATATTCAATCTGGCTATGGCATTAATCATGCGCAAACATGATGTGATTTCAATAAATAGGTACTGAGCTTTTTCCGAGACTACGCTCGGAAAAAGTGGCCCCTGCGGGGCAGCAGAGGCAGCGAACATCTGATGGCACATATTTCAGGTTTCAGTACAATGTCATTAGCTTAAGGCTTGGTGGGAGCGGCTTTCCAGCCGCGATTAAATGGATTTATAGCGACTTTCTTTCGTGGCTGGAAAGCCTCTCCCACGAGCAGTTGGTGTTAAGTTATTGATATTGGGTTTCGGTATTTAGTACCTCCACGCCCTGACACCTGGAACCTACAGTTTCTGACAACATGTTGTCAGATAAAGACCCATAAGGGCCTAACATTGCAAAAGCCGGAGGGCTTCAGAGCTAAGGCGTCAAGGATGGGGTCAAAGATCGGCTGACTGATGATGCGCGGGAGTTGTCCGGCGGTCAACAGCAGAGGCTTTGCATTGCACGGGCGTTGATCCTCGAGCCGGAAATTTTGCTGCTGGATGAGCCCACCTCATCTTTGGATGCCAGGTCCGGTGAGGTCATCGAAGATCTTTTGCTGTCAATAAAGGAGCGTTGTACGCTGCTCATGGTTTCCCATTGCATGGATCAGGTCAGACGGATTGCCGATACGGTAATGGAGCTGTCCAACGGTGAATTGTTTGCCTGCTGAAAAAATCGATTCATCGAATACTTTCAGCTAAACCCTTCATCCCCACTTTCATATCGGCCACGCCGCATTTGCATCTTTCCATCCGGTGAGTACGACTGCCGGGAATTGAGCTATACGATCATCTGAGCTCTCGCAGGTATTCAGCCGCCCACCTAAACACTCCATCGATAAAACTCTGCAGGGGTTCGGAAAGGTATTTGTCCTTGTGGTGGACCATGTAGTATTTGCGGATCATGGATGGATCCGACAGGGGAATAGCGGCGAGTCTTCCGGCTCGGATCTCTTCAATGGCCACCCGCCTTGAAATCAGAGCGATACCGAGTCCGTCTTCAACCGCACGTTTTATGGCGTGATTACTGGAAATTTCCAGGTGAATTTTTACGGAAAGATCGTTTTTTCGAATGTACTCCTCGATGGCCTTGCGAGGTGCTGAACCTGTTTCGTGCATGATCAGCACCTCGTTTTTAAGATCCCGGGGGGCAAGGGTCTGTTTGCGGGTCAGGGGATGGTCAGGCGATGTAATGATCACCAGCCGGTCTTCCAGGACTTCTCTGAGCAGCAGTTTTGGGTGCTCCACCGGATAAGAAATAAATCCAAGGTCATTATTCAGGGTCGCAGTATTTTCGATCACCTGTTCGGTCGGCAGAATATTCATGGAAATCCGAACCAGTGGATAGGCTTTGCTGAACGGAATAATGATATGGGGAAGGTAGTAGGCGCCGAAGCTTTCGCTCGAAAGGATCCGAATATGTCCCCTTTTGCGCTGCTGAAAATCACGGATACTCTCTTCGGCGCGGCTTTCCAGTTCAAATATCTTTTCGGCGATTTCGTAAAGCACTTCACCGGCATCCGTCAGGGTCAGTTTTTTGCCGATATGGTCGATGAACTTAATGTCGTAAAATTCCTGCAGTCGCTGGATGCCTTTGGTGACCGCCGGCTGGGAAATGAAAAGCTCTTGGGCCGCCACACTGAGGTTCCCTTTTTTGGCGGTCATATAAAAAATTTTAAGCTGGTTGAGGTTCATCGTAACCGTTCACAGGTTCAGGGTTCAACGTTCAGGGTTGAGGTTAAGGTTAAGGACAAAGTTTGAACCCGTGAACGCCTACGGTTCATCAGCTATAGTTTTCGATGTATTGGAATTTCTACAATCCACAATTTCCATTATTCTCCTCCTCCGAAATTAAATCCATCTTGAGGGTACAGTACAGACAGAGTGGATATAAAGTGTCCGACGCTTCCCTGGCAAATATGTTGGAGATGCCCTAAAGTTTTGAGTCCTGAACCTGCCAAAAGAAAAATCGGGCCAGAATTTAAAATGCAGTGACAATTATACCGGCAATAGCTGTTATGATTCCTAGCCCCTGAAGTTTCGTGACTTTGTCTTTCAAAAAAATAATGGCCAGTGTTATGGTCACTATCGATAAGGCAGAAGCTATAGGCGTAATCAATATTGCATCTCCGATCGTTAATCCGTAATTAACGATCGCTACTGCACCAGCTTCAATAATACCCATTATTACAAGCATACATTTTGTTTTAGTGGTAGCTTTAGTTAAGTCCAGCTCTCGTTTTATGAGAAAGGAGAAGATCAGCAAGAACAAAATAATCCCAACCTTTACAAATAGGGTCGTTAATAGCCACCCAATTTCTTCAGATATAACCTCGCTAATGTTCCAAAAGACACCAAAGAAAAAAGCCCCTAAAGCTGTTTCTTTGACACCTGATGAAAGTTGAAATCTTTGATTTCTAATATCGCTCCAATTTAAGGATGCCAAAGTAACGCCGGAAATAATCATGAAGACGCCTAAGGACTGTATTGTAGAAAGCCGCTGGCCCATAAAGATAAAAGCAAACAGCATTGTAAATACAGCCCATAGATTCATGGTTGCGGCAACAATCGATACATTGCCTATCTCAAAACCTTTGAAAAAAAACAAGTATCCAGCAGAATAAACAATTGCTGCGATTGGGAGCAAAATGATTACCAGAATAGGGACATTGAGGCTTATTGTAAAAACGAATATAAGTAGAAGGGCAAATATTAAACCAGCCAGTTGTGACCAAAAGAAAGATTTAAAAGATCCTATCTGTTTGGCATAAACAGCTCCTAGAAAATCGTATATTCCCCATCCAAACATACCTCCTATTCCAGATAATATGCTTAAGATGGCTGTACTCATGAGTGTCGTGTACCTTCTTCATACTAAAAAATCGGTTACAGATGCCACTGATACGAGCTGTTTGAGGGTTTTTCAACCCTGAAGCGCTCAACCCAGGTTCATCTTTTCCCAATCAACATTCGATGTTGGACGTTGGACCTGCCCGCAATGCCGTGAAACTGGTGCGAGGAAAATTTAATAATTTGATTCATAACTCAATGATTATGCTCTCAACGCACTATGCATGGCAGGCGGGTGCTCGATCTGCCCGCAATGTCTTGGAACCTGTCCGAGGAAAATCCAAGAATTTGGATGACAACGCAATAGTTACGCTAACCCAATGCACCACCCATGGCAGGCGGCCGTTCATCTATCAAAGTAACATAGCGTTTTTGGGGATTGCCCCCTACCCCCACCGGTGGCCTGTCGCAGGCGAACCGGCCAAAGGAGCAATCCCCAGTCCAGATCAAATTTGGTTTTGAAGTATCACTTTTTGATCCAGGGCGGCACCTTAAAGCTTGAATTGGGATACGGTGTCAGTGGTGGATCGGTAAAGATCGGCTGCAGCTCACCGCCTTGCACCTGATAGTGCACCACCGGAGCACCCGCTTGAGCACGCAGTACATTGTCTTTATCCCACTTGATGAGACCCAGCTCGCCCTCATAGCCGTTTTTCTGAATATAGGCATTCACGGCTTTGAAATCATAAGCATCACCCACTTTTTCGACTGCATGGGCCCAAGCCTTAACAGCGGTGTAGGCAATCCAGGCGCCGGCCGGAACCTGATGCTTGTTGAGGCGCACAAACTTGTCGACCCAGGCTTGTGCTGCCGGGTTGGGGGCCTTGGGTCCAGGCAGTCCACTGGGCATCTCACCCACTATCCCGTCGGCGGATGTGCCCAGGGCGTCCACCACCTCGCGAGGCGTTATGCCCCAGCCCAGGCTGATGATTGCGTTGGTGGGCTTTTTAAGAAACTGCTTGATGAAAGTGATATTTTCCTGTCCACTGGGGATTTCAATGTGGATGAGGGCCGGCTTGATCCTGCGGATCTGGGACAGAATAACGCCCCACTCGTTGGTGCCGTAAGGTACGGTCTCCCGTTTGGACACTTTCCAGCCGTTTTCTTTGAAGCTTGCCTCAAGGGTGTCCCCCACTTCAAGGCCCCATGAATCGTCGGTGTTGATGATCACTACCTTTTTATTGGGGTATTCATAGGGCAGTGCCATCAGCGCCCGAAACATGCTCTTGGCCTGCTCGATACCCACATCGGTGGTCTGATAGATGTTGTAATATTTCTTAGGATCTTCCCTGAAGACGTCCACAGCTGCCTGGGAGCCGTCATCAGCGAAAAAGGGAGCATCATATTTACCGTAGGCCCGAACATCCTGGCCCCATCCAGCCCAGCCGGCTTGAACCGAGGCCACCTTCTTTTGGTCGCACAGATAATCGGCCGCCTGCATGACCACTTCAGGCTCGAAGCCTTTGGAGTCAAAACGGATAATCTCAAGTTGTTTACCCAGCAGACCGCCGGATTCATTGATTTCGTCAACGGCCATTTTGATGCCCTTGAAATAGTCTGCACCAGAGCCGGCAGCCCAGCCGGTCATTGGAATCGGAACACCGACCGGAATGGTATCGGCTGCCATGACAGCGGGTGTAAAAAACAGACAAACTGTTAGAACCAATGTGATTATTCTGATTCTTTTCATGTTGCTCCTCCCTATTCGTTGAAAGTTTAGTTGTAAGCAATACTGTGAGCCGCACAACGCCTTATGTAAACTCGTCTACTGATAACGAGAATATAGAGTTTGTAAAGAGTCTCGATCCAAATCACCTGGCGTGGCGCTTTAGAAAAAGTCCCATAATGCCGTTGGGAAGCGCCAACACTAAAATGACCACCAATGCACCCATGGTCACGGCCCGGTATGCACCCAGCGGCGCCATCAGCTCACTGCCGGCTACCACCAGAAAAGCGCCCAAGACGGCGCCGGGAAAATGACCCAGACCGCCCACCAGCATCATGACCATCAGTATACTGAACAGATCCAGATCCAGCATGCGAAAAGAGAGCACGCCATAGAAATGGCCGTAGTAGGCTCCGATAATACCGGTTAAAAATGAGGTCAGGGCAAAGACCATTAGTTTATATTTAAAGGCACTGATGCCCAGGCTCATGGCAAAGTCCTGGGAATCCTTGAGAGCCAGAAAAGCATCGCCCCAGTAAGATTTAATCGCGAACATAATGATCAGCGCGCAGGCAAGGGATACGAAAAGCGTCAAGTAGAAAGTGGGGACGATATTGGTTGAACTGAAAGTATAGCCGAAGATGCTGATGGGAGGTATGGTTAGAAGACCCACAGAGCCGCCGGATCCCAGGGCAAGCCCGATTTCGCCTCTTAATGTCGGCTGCAGGGCCATGTGCACGCCAAATGTCACCAGGGCCACATAGGGCCCGGCCAGTTTAAGACAGGGCAGACCCACAAGGACGCCCATGCCGGCAGTAAACAGACCGGCGATCAGAATGGACAATACCGGGGTCACATGATGTTCGATGGCAAGAATACCGGAGCAGTAAGCACCCATGACGAAAAAGGCCACCTGGCCGAATGAGAAGATACCGGCAAATCCCATCATCACATCCCAGCAAGAGGCCACCACTGCCCAGATGAGACACATGACCAAAATGTTCATGATGAATTTAATATCTCCCACAAAGATGGGCAAAACAGCCATGATCCCATAAGCAACGCCTATGATTATCGCCATGTACTTTAAACGCATATCTTAATTGCCTTTTCCCATCAGGCCCTGAGGCCGCAGTGCCAGTGTAGCCAACAACAGAATAAAAAGTGCTATGATGCCGTAGCTCATGCCGAACAACCATCCCACAAACGCTTCCAGCATGCCAATGATGAAGGCGGCATAAAGACCGCCGCGGATGGAGCCCATGCCGCCGAATGCCGTTACCACCCATGCCTTGATCATAATGGTACCGCCGGACATGGGATTGATGAACCACTTCTGACTCAACAGAATTCCGCCGAAGCCCACCATGACCGTCGAGATGGCAAAGGTAGCGGCAAAAATCCGCTCTTTGGGAATGCCCACAATTTTTGCCCCTACCGGGTTCTGGGCTACGGCCCTTACAGCCATGCCGGTACGGGTATTGTTGAGCACCCAGCCAAGAAGCAGGATGCCGCCCAGAGACATCACAAAAATCATGATGTCCTGGTAGTCAAACACCAGTTGACCAACCTCGAGCGTCCCCTTCCAGAATGGGAGGCAAGGATTTCATTTTAACGCCGAAGACTACCGTATACAAGCTGGTTAGAAAAAGCGCCAGTCCCAGGGTCAACATCATGACCTTGTTTTCCCAGTCCTCGCGCTTTCTTAACGGCGCTATCAAAAGTTTTTCCAACCCATACCCTACAGCGAACATCAGCGGCAACACAATGACCATAACCGTCAGGTAACCACCGAATTGAAGGCCGATTCCGAAAATCAGGATCCAGGCAAAATATCCGCCCATGTTAAAAAAATCCCCATAAGCGAAATTGAAAGCCTTGGTCACACCGTAGACCAGGGTCATGCCCACGGCCATCAGGGCATATACGGAACCGGTGGACAGCCCGGCGATGATGACGTCGGTGATCTCATAGAGCAATAAAATGGTATCTTCGCTAAACATGGGTGTTCAAACCTTTATTAATATTTCGGTCATTGTGATTTGTTTCGAATTTCTATTTTCGTATTTTGTGCTTCCCGTCCCATTAAAGTGAATCAAGTATATAATATTTTGCGCCATGCTATTTTGCCATTTCAGACTGCAGAACTTATCGGACGGGGCACTATCTACATTCCCAAAAAAATCTCCTTTAAATGGTCATTATTGAGTGCTTCCTCTTTATTGCCTTCAAAAGAGATTTGCCCCTCTTCCATGACATAGATTCTGTCAGCCAGTTTCGCTATTTGAGGAATATTCTGTTCAACCAGCAGGACTGTTTTTCCCTGATCATTGATCTGTCTGATTATGGAAAAGATCTCATGCCGCAAGCTAGGCTGAAGCCCCAAAGAAGGTTCATCGATACACAGAAAATTTGCGTTGGACATCAACCCCCTTGCCACGGCCAGCATGCGGGCCTCGCCGCCGCTCATGGTTGAGGCGAACTGTTTCCGGCGTTCTACCAAACGAGGAAAGAGATCGAATACCCACTCCAGATTTTCCTTTTCTTGGGGCCGTGCGTTTTTGGAATAGGCGCCCATTTTAAGATTTTCCATGACGGTCATGTTCGGGAAAAGCTCACGATTTTCTGCGATGTAGATCAGGCCTAAGTTGACGATGTTTTCGGTTGCCAGGCCACTGATGACTTTGTCCTGATAGGTGATCGTGCCCGTGACATTTTCCACCAGTCCGCAGATAGATTTTAAAAGGGTACTTTTCCCATGGCCGTTGGGTCCCAGCATGACCACCACCTCGCCCTGATTTACGGAAACGGAGACATCCCGCAAAACATGTGATTCACCATAGTAAGCATTTAAATGACTAACTTTCAGCATCAGCCTGACCTAAATAGCATTCAATTACTTTGGGATTTTTGACGACTTTTGCGGGTGCATCGCAGCAGATCATACGACCGGATTCAATGATCAACAGACTTTCGGTAAGCTCGGTAAGCACCTTCATGAAGTGTTCGATGATAATGATGGTTACCCCCAGGTCCTGGTTGATTTTGGCGATCAAACCCATGAGATTTCTTATCTCGGTGGCATTACAGCCGGCCATGGGCTCATCCAGCATTAGAATTTTAGGTTTGGTGGCCAGCGCAGCACCGATCATCAGTTTCTTTTTGTCCAGCAGGTTTAAAAGGCCGGTGTTCTGAAAACGCTCTTCTTCAAGATCGAGAAAGCGGATTACCTCATCCACGTGGTCAGGGTCAAGTCCGCCGGCAGCACCGAAGCGGCTGCCCACTGAGATGCTTTTCTCTACACTGAGGCTTGGAAAGGTTTGAGGAATCTGAAATGTACGTGCAATGCCGGCTTTGGCAATGCGGTAAGGCGGCATACCTGAAATATTCCGGCCGTCAAACTCGATTTTGCCGTCAAAGCTGTAAAAACCGGTGATAAGATTGTAAACCGTCGATTTTCCGGCACCATTGGGCCCGGCAATACCGAAGATCTGTCCTGCCTGCACTTCAAAGCTAAGATTGTTCACCGCTATGAGCTCGCCGAATTTTTTCGAAACGTTTATCGCCTTGAGAATCACAAACCCCTCCGTCTATTTCAAGACCTTTTGCAGGGCCAAAGCATCCTGTATCACATTCAAAACTAAAGTCTTATAGCTAATTTATAGGATAAGTGTCAAGATCTATGCCAGAACTGGTTCGCTTCGCTCACAACCTGTCGAGAGCCTCTATGTCGTGCGATTGGAATAATGGAACAATGGAATGATGGCCTCCGGTTCGTAGACCCTACGGTTCGGCCTTCGGCTCATAGCGCCTACGCCCCGGAGGGCAAGGTGCTGTTTCCCTTTTTATCACCAAGACGGGTGGGATCTCCAGGCTTTCTTCAGGCAAGCCTGGAAAAAATATCCTGAAAATCCTGTTGATCTTGTCAAATAAAGAAAAATAAAATAGAATCCATTCCTTATATCGTTCAAACGTTCCAGTGAATACCGTCCCAGCTCTCGGGCATGATCCACTAATTTGTCTTAATCGTTGTTAATTCCGTCGAAAAGTTCAATAATTGTTTTTTTATATGCATCAAGGTTATTTAAGTCAAATGAATATTTTTATCTAAAATATCAGGAGACAATCAATGAAAAAAGAAAAAAGATTTGAACGTGAACAGGGCGATGTCAATACGACAGAGAACCGCAGAAAATACTGGGAACGGAATTTAACAGACGAGTCAAAGAAGTGGTTTGATGAAGACAAAAAATATTTTTTACACCAGAGCCTGTCAACGCCGGTACTGAATGTTCTGTCACAAGCCCGGGGAATCTATATTGAAGATTTAAATGGCAAAAAATATATCGATATGCACGGCAACGGCGTTCATAACGCCGGGTTCAACAACCCGGCCGTCATTGAGGCCGTAAAGAAACAACTGGATGAGGGCATGACCTTTTGTCCACGTCGCTATACGAATATTGCCGCCATCATAACGCCGGGTTCAACAACCCGGCCGTCATTGAGGCCGTAAAGAAACAACTGGATGAGGGCATGACCTTTTGTCCACGTCGCTATACGAATATTGCCGCCATCAAACTGGCGAAAAAACTGGCGCAGATTACCCCCGCCGGGCTTTGTCGATCTCTCTTTTGTCCGGGCGGCTCAGAAGCCGTAGAGATGGCCCTGATGCTGGCCAAACAGGTAACCGGCCGCTTCAAGACCATTTCCTTTTGGGATTCGTTTCACGGAGCAGGGTTCGGGGCGGCAAGCGTGGGGGGTGAAGAACATTTCAGCGGCGGATTCGGCCCCATGGTTCCGGGCGCATTTCGGGTTGAATTTCCCAATTATTACCGCAACCCCTGGGGGTTTTCGAGGCAGGAGGACGTGGATGCGGAATGCTTGCGCCAGATTGAACTGGTTCTAAAGCGGGAACCTGAAATGGCGGCCGTTATCGGTGAGCCGATTTCAGCGACACCCGTTATTCCTTCCAGAAGATACTGGCAAGGAGTAAAACAACTGTGCGAGCAATACGGGGCTTTGCTGATTTTCGATGAGATCATCGAGGGCTTCGGCCGCACCGGCAAAATGTTTGCCTGTGAGCATTTTGTGACACCGGATATCCTGGTGCTGGGTAAATCCTTCGGCGGCGGGCTGATGCCCTTTGCCGGGATCGTTACCCATGAAACATTTAACGCTTGCCGGTACCGGTCTGTTGGTCATTACACCCATGAGAAAAATGCCCTGTGCTCGGTGGCCGCACTGGCCGGGATTGGGTACATCGAAGAAAATAATTTACCGGATCATGCCGCTGAACTGGGTGCGTATGCTCTACGAAGGTTTAATGACCTGAGCGAAAAACACCGCCTCATGGGCCAGGTTGCCGGCCTGGGTCTGCATATCGGCATCGATCTGGTCAGAAACCGGAAAACGAAAGAAAGGGCGGTGGATGAAGCCGAAATCATCATGTTCAAATGCCTGGAAAAAGGTCTTTCCGCTAAAACCATCGAGGGTAATATCCTGACCCTGAGGCCGGCCCTGGTCATCACCCGGGATGAAATGGACCGTGCCATCGATATCATCGATGAAGCGATTGGCGAAGTTGAGCAGGGAAAAAAATATTAGCTGCTTTGACCGCTACTTGTTGAAAGACCAGTACAAAGTTTCCAAGGTCCCATCAAAATTCGTTAATTACGGTTACACCTGTTCCACCGAAGCTATCCATATTAGCGAGCTCTTCTAATGATTCTTCCAGACTTATTGTCTTTCCAATCAGCTTTTCCGGAAATAACTTCCCAGTTTGAATCATTGCCAGCAATACGGAATACTTGTGAGCCTGCATGCCATGACTTCCAACAATTTCGAGTTCATTGGCAATAATTTTATCCATTGGTACGGCAGGATGGCTGTGATCTGCTAACATCAAACCAACCTGAACATGCCTGCCGCGCTTTCTCAAATTGGCTACCGAGTTAAAACAAGTAACCGGACTGCCGAGCGCATCGATAGAAACATGGGCACCGCCCTGGGTAATATCCAGGATGTCTTCGACAACATCTTCTGTTTTTGCAGCATTGACGGTTGCAGCCGCACCCATTGACCGGGCAAAGTCGAGTTTTTCATCTCTAATATCAATCGCAACCACATTTGCGCCCAATGCGTTGGCAATCATAATTGCAGACAAACCAACACCTCCGCAGCCATGTATTGCAACCCATTGCCCGGCAGAGACCTTACCCTGCTCTACTATTGCCCGAAAGGAAGTCACAAAACGGCAGCCCAGACTCGCTGCGGTGACATAATCAATTTCATCCGGTAAACGTACCAGATTGACATCCGCGTAATCAATGGCGACATATTCAGCAAAAGAACCCCAATGCGTGAACCCTGGCTGGAATTGCCGATCACAAACTTGATGGTTCCCCGAGGCACATTGAGGACAAGTTCCACAACCACAAACAAACGGAAGTGTTACCCTGTCGCCAATATTCCATCGGACGACATCTTTCCCAATCGCCTCGATGGCGCCGGCAAGTTCATGACCTGGAACATGGGGCAAGGTAATATCCGGGTCATGGCCCATCCAGCCGTGCCAATCACTTCGGCAAATTCCATTTGCTTTTACCCGAATGACAACACTACGTTCTGCCGGAGTTGGATCGGGCACATTTTGGATAAATAATGGTTTTGCGAATTCTCTATAAACTGCTGCTCTCATGGTAAATCCTCTCAGTTATAAAAAAGGTGGTTCTGAGTCCTTAAACAACTCCTCGTTTAACATTCAGTTCATTGATTTTCAATAAGTTAATTTGGTTCGACACGTAGCCAAAAATAACTGCCCGGAAAAAATTATTTAATCCATTCAGTGGACAATGGTGGTGTCATAACTGGAGGGGTTTGATCTTTACGAAACCAACCGACCATAGTCATTCTTAGTTCTTCGTAATTTTTAAAATCGTGAAGATTTTTTATCGTTTCATCATAAGATTGTGATTGTTTGAGGCCTGTACGCCAGGATTTTTTTTCAACTGTGCCCATGATTAAATAATCGTTGCCAATATCTTGAGGCTTTAGTTGATAAAATATAGCAGCCAAGTGACGCTCAATCTCATGTTTGTGACCGATAAGTAAATTGCAATTAGAACAATACCGGTTGGTAAAATTAAGGGATATTAAATGCATGGGATGGACATGAATGAGAAGAGGGAGCTTGCGTTGACCTGTTTTCCTTTCACAATTTGGACACTTCGAGAATCTTAAATTTGGATAAGGATTAAGGGAAAAATTATATTCAGGAGCCAATTTGCCAAATTGTTTTCTTTTTTTCTTCGCCATAATGCATCATAGATTTTCGTGGTTAATAAGCGTTTAGCGTTTAGAATTTTATCCTAACATCGAAAACCTGGTCCTCTGGGCCTCCGGCTCGTAGGGGTACGATCCTACGCCTCGGAGAGCCAGGTCAGAGACAATGGGCTCTGCCTTGAAACAAATTCAAAGTGTGGAGTGAACTAAAGCTATAAGTGATCTAAAGTTGATGGTTCGCTTCAGGCTTCGCCTTCGGCTACGACCCGACAGGTCGCTCTGTCGTTTATAAAATAAGATAGAATTCCTTAACTTTAGGCACTTTAGCTCACTTTAGTTCATTTTAGGCACTTATATGTAATAAAACCAACACTCCCTTTCAGGGAGAAACCAGTGCCGGGCCCTCTGGACCCGGGTATCTACCCTTCGTCCGAAATACTTGAGAAATATAGCAGGCCTGCATACCAAAGTCAAAATTTGTAGCTGGTTACGTATCGGTGGCCATAGATCGATGATGGATAAAACTTTGTTGAACCGATTTGTTCGGCATCCCGGAATCTTCCTTCTTATGCTTCCGGACGATCTCCAAAGATTGGTCCGACTTCCCGGGTCCGTTTAAGCTCGAAAAATCCGGTCATACTGCCGGCCGCGATAATCGCATCCCAGAACTTAACGGCATCTTCGCCGGTCGGTGCCGGGCTCATGACAGGGCCGAAAAAACCGGGTCCCCGGCCGCCATCGAGCACGATTTGCGGCACCCCAACATCCGTGCCGGCTTTGGCGATAGCTTGATCCATGTCGGCTTGGATGTCTTTATCCAGTGATTCATTCTCAGCGGCAGCCACCAACCTGGTTGGCAAACCGCACATTTGCAGGATTTCCTCCAGGGCTTCGGGCTCATCGATGTCCCCTTCATCGTGATGATAGCATGATCCCATGGCAGTATATATTTTCCCGACGCTTTCGTTGCCGAATTCAGCGCGAACCGCCGCCGCAACGCGCAAGGCTTTCAACCCGATCTCATACAGTATCCTATAATCTTCCGGCACTTCTCGATCCTTGTTGATCAGCTTGAGGCTGAAGAACTTCCAATTTACCTGAATCTGTTTTTGTCGTCCAACATCTACCATCCACCTGGATGTGATCCAACACCAGGGTCAGACCGGATCCCAGTAAAAATCCACAATGTTATTTGAATCTGCCATTGCTGTCTCCTCCTCGTTCTATCAGGTGCATTTCTCTATTTCAAGACACCCAGCGGGTTCTTCAGCCGCAGCGAATAGCTGTC
>PVMK01128529.1_pt1 | contig 27758 bp, 32 predicted proteins | sample 1853481 | NCBI WGS metagenome assembly PVMK01 (sample SAMN08533507, study PRJNA380276) | Marine sediment metagenome, whole genome shotgun sequencing project. | reverse complement strand
TCCGTAGTTTTTTATAGAAGTTTTCATACGCACCCTGCAAATAAATTAATTCATTTTATTTTCATTCCGTTAATTGTGCTTTCATCATTGAATTTTTTAAGTAAGCTTTCTCTCCAGATCAGGCTTCCTATAAGCAAAAAATATCTAGGTTCAAAGATAATACATAAACCAACCCTTACTATAAATGAAAACACATTTATCAGTATTTATAATTTATATTATTATTTTGCCTATAATTGGAAAATTGGATTAATCATGCAGTTTTATATATCTTTTTTGCGTTTAATAGGTCTTGTTTGGAGAGAAACCGATAAAAAATGGTTAAAACATAGTATCATAATGTTTGTTTCTGCTTGGACAATGCAATTTCTAGGTCATGCTATAGAAGGTAATAAACCGGCATTGTTAACTTCATTATCACAAGCCGTATTTCAAGCGCCGTTATTTACATTGGAATACGTTTACCCTTCTCTCTTACAATAAAATTAAATCAAAGAATAATCATTATGAGCTGTTGAACCCCACGAAAGAAAATTATTTATTTCTTCAGTTGGCTCACTTGGAGTTTCTCTTTGATGATACATTTTATAACCTACCCAACACCATCCAAATGCTGAGAATACTCCTATACAAACCCAAAATACAATCCATCCTGTGCCTAACATTTATAATTAATACAAAGGTATATTTAACCTTTTTATGTTATTTAAAGCAGCTTTTATAGCATCTTCGGCTAACATACTACAATGTAATTTAACAGGTGGTAGCGATAAATAAGAAGCTATATCTTTATTAGTTACATCCATGGCTTCTTCTACCGTTTTTCCCTTAATCCATTCAGTAGCTACGGATGAGGAAGCAATTGCCGAACCACAACCAAAGGTTTTAAATTTGGCATCTACTACAACCCCATCTTCTACTTTTACTTGTAACTTCATAACATCACCACAAGCGGGAGCTCCTACCAATCCTGTACCAATATTTTTTTCATCTTTTTTAAAACTTCCAACATTGCGTGGTGACTCATAGTGTTGTATAACCCTAGCGTGATATCTACGACAAAGGATGCGAAACATTATTATATATAATCTATATAATAATCTATAATAGGTTTTCCATTTTCATACTTCTAATAAGTCTTGTCATTCCAATTCCTCCACCACTCCTTGGAAAGAAATCTAATTTTAAATAATCTTCTATTTCTTTCATTGTACGTTCTTCACCAAATAGTGAAATTAATTTTTCTTTATAAGCACCACTGCATATAGAATGAAATCTATCCCACATTACATTTGTATCTGTTTCTCGTTCAGCAGAACCAAAAGTTTCCTGTCCACTTAAAATAATATCCACCTTTTTAGCTGTCCAGTCCTTATTTCTTTTCATATTCCAAAATGGGTCTGTGGATTCTGGAAAATCAGTTAAGATTACGATAGCCTGTTTTCCATTCTCATACATTTGTGTTTCATGATCATGAGTTAATTCAGTTGTATTATATGATGTAGCTAAATCACTATATTTATCTCTTCTTGCTGGATATAAAGTAGGATTATATCCCAAATATTCCAATAATTCTTTTTCTAAATTAATCAAAGCTTCCATATCTCCTTTCATTTCAAATTCAAATAATGGAAATATAAGATCATGTCGTCCTTCCACAGGATTTGGTTCTTCACGATAACTTGTAGATAAACAGAAATACCCAGGTGGAGTAGGATTTTTTAATAATTCATACTCTAACCACATTTGTCCTGTTTGGGGCAGTGGCCATATTTGACCTGCATAATTAAATGTGGCTACTGTAAATGGATCTTCGCAAGCAGCTAATATACTCAATCTATTTTGTGGATGAGCTTCTATGAAATTTTTAGAAAGAAAGAATTCGCGTAGTTTTTTAACTACAGTTGTAAACTCTTTTGAGTCAATAATTAGTTTACTGTCATAAACACCAGAAGAAGAAGAGCATGTTGAATGACACAGGTCCATTTTAGAAGGTTATTAGTATTTCTTTAAATACTAATAATTTTAATCTATTTAATAGTTATATGTGGGGCACATTAGGATATTGTTTACTGTCTTATTATTTTGGATTTTATACATTTATATATTTTAGATTATACTCAGAGCAAAAAAGATTAACCGATTATGAAACAAATGACAAATTTAAATATAAAAAATTATAAACATAGAGTTTATTTTCGATCATTCTAATTTAATATCAACATAAATATTAGCTCGTTCTTCTGTAGAAAAAATATGTTCCGGGTTTATTTTTAATATTCCATTGTTTCGAAAAGCGTACGTTTGATGTTTCTTAATAAATAAAGTTTTACTATCTATTTCAACTATTTTGTTTCCTAACATCAACTCTATTTTTTCTTTTTGCAACACCTCATTAATAGGACCTTTAAAATAACAATGAATGTTATTATTGTTATCAATAGTAATATGATCCTCTAATTCTGGAACACATTTCACAATTACATCATTGCCACTATGATCAAATATAACTTCATGATGCCATAACGGAACGTAAAATGTTTTACCCAACAAATCCAATTTATATACGTTATCATTAAGAATATCCGCCAAAGATGGGTTCAAAATAACAATATTATCATCTCTCATTTTTTCTTTCAATATATCTTTCATTTTATCAATCGTTTCATCAGATATACCAAATATTTCTCTATAATTGGAGAGAAACTCGAAAAGTTCTATGGATTTTTCCTTTTTCAGATCTTTAAATAGTCTAATTGACAGTTTTCCACAATTATTTATGATATTATCAAGTGTAGTATCCAGAAAAACATCATCCCATATAATATCAGGTGTAAAATATTTGATACATTGTTTCATAATATTCGTATAGTTTGTCTCTAGATTAAACGGCTCTTTTGACTGTTGGTGTTCCTGCAAAAAAGAATAAGCCGCATTTATTTTCTTAAATTTCTCTCCAGCAGTAGGATCATCTTTGTTTTTATCTGGATGATATTTTAAAGCTTGTTTATAGTATGCAGCCTTTAACATATGTTCAGTATGTTTCTCACATAAATGTAATTCCTTACACGCTGTCTTCCAATCCATGTATAACCTTACATAGATAAAACATAAATTTCTCTAAATGATAAATAGGTCTATAATTATTATTATATAATTTTAAGAAATTGTAAAATTCAAAGTAAATATTAGTAATTGTGGTTTTGTTGATTTTTTTCTGTATTATAAAATATGTGATAATGTCTCTTAGACAAATCGTGACATCCAAATGATAAATAAATATATTATATATATTATCTCGAAATTGAATAAAATTAAGATCCTTAAAATTTTCCAGAGAATAAATCAACTTATTCGTTATAAGTTTTTGAGGTTCCATAAGCTTGGTATTTTTTGTATGCAAATCTTTTATATTAATAATTTGGTTTAGTTTTATAGATTTATCAATAGTTTTACCAATACATTTTTTATATGTATTTTTAACTGGTCGTTTCACAGGTATTATTTTACATCTATGTAAAATGTTATCCGGTATAAAACTAGTGCTCTCTGTAATAAAAATATAATGAAGATTTATATTTTTGTGTTCTAATGTTTGTAAATAGCTATAGAATATATCCAATAATTCACTGTGAATTTTATGAAAATTCTTACAAACAATAATTCCAGTATGATTCTGTCTGGATGATAATATATTTAAAATATGATTATAAATATCATTCCATAGTAATTTTGCGTTACAACCCAATAATTCCATGTCTATTTCGAAATGTATATCGCTAAGTTTTATTAGAAATTCTCGCTTATTTTGGAAATTGAAAGTAATTTTTCTTTCGTATTTTAAGTTAGAATCACTATAGGGTTTAATATAGTTTAATACTTGTGTATATTTACCAACACCAGTTGGTCCATAAAAAATTAAATTCCGTTTATTATCTAGACCGGCATCAGGACTGTTATAAATCCCATCTAATTCAGAATGTAAATTATTTTTTTCTTTTGCAATTATATATTCATCAAATCGTGATTGTAAGAATTTCATGGTTATAGTAAGTATCTTACTTATTTTTAATACTTAAAAATAGATATAACTATTTTTCTAATGAATAGCATTGGATCACAATGTGATAATACAAATTTATTGGAAGATGATATAATGTCTCGCCTTAATTCTTATGTAGATTCACATCCTAATATTGTTTCCCTCTGGAAAGAATATATAAAAGTAAAAAGGATAAATTATATGAAAGCTATTGTTGATTGTGATTACGTGGTTAGAAATTTAGAAACTAATAGAGATATATCGGTAGAAACAATTGCAATGCTTTATGCTCTGTTTGATTAGATAACAACTTAAATAAGTAGTGTATTAGTTATATAATAAAATGTTTCTTATTATACAACCCAAAGATTTCAATAAAAATTTTTTAATGTTATCAGAAAAAACAAAAAATAATATAATGAATGATGGATATTTTTATCGATTATATTATTCTGATGAATATGGAACTTCAAAAGGTTTATTCTTAGGTTTTGAACTTCAACAAGTCAGTATAGAAAAATACTTTAATAAACTTAAGTGTGGTTTCAATACTGCCGGTAATTCAAATATTATAGGATTTATCAAAGCCGTTGAAAAATCTATTCTGGATATAATGCCCGAAAAACAAGGAAAATACCCTACTTATCGTATAGAAGAACAATTGCAAAATGGATTTATTAAGATTTTTTATAATAGTAATCAAACTACGCCCACCAAATATACTTCTGTCAAATTGTTATTAAAGATTTCTGGTATTTGGACAAGTGCGAAAGAATACGGCGTCACATTTCGATTCTTTTTTATCCGTCCGTAATAAAGTGTGTTATAATAACATATAATTCAGCAGCAGAACCTAAAGTTACAATACTGAAAAATATGAAAGCAGAAACATATGCCCATTTATTAGGATCTGAAATTTTACCTTTCGACAGTATAGCTTTGATTTCACCACCAAAGAACTGATATAACATAATAAGTTGTAAAAATAAGAAGAAAAATGTTAAATAATGAAATGTATAAAATTGTGGGGGCAAATGAGATGCATCTTTAACTAATGCGCTTCTGACTGTTTGAAATATATATATCATCACAGCAATAGGTACGAGAGTAGCTAATCCGGGGGCAAATAGTGTCGCCATTTTAGTTATTACTGAAAAGTCCCACCCTTTATCTGTTCTAGATAGCATGATAGTTGCCATTACAAGAGTAGTACCAACACCTATAGCCATCCAATAGTAAGCTGCTAACTCACCGTCTATTTGACCCGAAACAGTGGATATTACAAATATAATTACGCCAACAATCGTTACCAATTTTGAAATCATTAACCAATTTTCTACTTTCATCCATGTACCGCCCGCTTTCATGCGTTTTAAAATTTTTTGTGTTTTTTTTTCTACTTTGCTGTATGGTGGTACCATTTTTCGTTGTGCTGCTGTAGGGTATTTTGTGTATGCTTGTGGAGGAGCTGGCATCGTATATATATATATATACTATTGTATTTTATTATTTATAAATTTCTAAATTCGTTCTTTAGGCAGTATTATAAAAAAATAAAATATCTTTTTTTTATATTATGAGTCAATTTAATGTACAACAACAACATCCTCTAATTCCTATAGATTAAACATACGTTTTAGATAGATAACTAGTATCAGTACATTCTTTCGATCGTGACATCAAAAAATGGCCAAATAGCAATTATTTTGAAATTGATCTTCCACAATCTTTGCAAAAAATACAATCTATGCGACTTCTTAATGTTTCTCTCCCAAGTAATCAATATGTATTTAGTCATGAATATCAAAATACGAAATTGAATTTTCAGGTGGAATTACCCGGTATGCCTTGGCCACCTCCATCTGCTAATGTAGATGATATTACTATTACTATAAATGAAGGTTCTTATTCACCAGACCAATTAGCCATGGAAATTGAAACTAAAATGAATAAAGGAGTTGCTTCAAATCCTAGTTTTAGTGGCAATCCATTTGCAGTTAACTATAATTTTTTTAGATGTAAATGGAATGCAGTAACAAATAAATTTTGGTTTGGAAATATCCGAGATGATTTTGATTTACATTTTGAGAAACAATTGATATATGCAAAAAGTTGCAATAAAGTTGATGTTTGGACCCATTATACAAGATGGGGTCTACCAGCCTATTTAGGTTATAAGAAACGTGTATATTATGCCAGACCAACACCTCCAGATCCGTGGCAAGGGAACAAACTTGGTGACCCATTTGGGTTTGATTATGAAATGGAAGATGGTAGTGGCAATGAATGGTTAGATAGTTCTATGAATAATATGATTGTAAATTTAGACGATTTAAGTGCTAATTCTTTAGACCCAAGTGGAATATGTAATTTAGACATAATGGGGATGATTATATTTATATGGAAGTTGTAAAATATAATAGTATGGATGAAATTGAACCTTATTCAGAAAACACCGGTGGATGGTTTAATAACGATTATGCAGGGAAGGTTAAATGTGCTTTTGCTAAAATACCCGTTAGATGTTTGCCATATTCACAGATGTTTGATTCCACTCGAGCATTTATAGCCAATATATCACACTATAACCCACCTATCGAGAGGATAGATAGACTACGATTTAAATTCCGATATCATGATGGACGATTAGTAGATTTTAAATGTTTACCTTTCACCTTTACACTAGAATTCAATATGTTAAGGGACGAACAACTTCGTGCTATGTTAGTTCGAGTACCACCATTATACTGTCTCTAAATACCATACTCTTCTTTACACCAACCAAGTATCTCCTGTTTTTGCATTGATTTCCATTCTCTATCTTTTGGTAGTTTTAAGAATCTAGGTTTATTCATTGTAGATGTCTTATAAAATATATAAGGTCCGTATTTACCTTTTCTTATCGATAACGATTCTGTTACTACCTGTAATACTTTAGGATTGCTTGATTTTTTCCCTAGTAAAATATCCAATACATCCTCTAATTGAATATTGTCTTCAGGTTTACGCACAACACCTTTTAATGAGTATTTATTATCCCCACACACAATGTATAAACCATATTTACCCTTTTTCAGCACCACATCATGGTTCTTATATGAACCGAGTCGTTTACCTGTAAAAGATGGTTTGGGTTCTATGATTTCTTCCAATGTATATTTGCCCCGTTTCAATTTCTCTATATCTAAATCCTTCTTTGCTGATTTAAATTTAGTTTCTCCATCTTTTTCATATTTAACAACCGGGCCGTATTTTGCGATCATATAAACATGATCATTATCAATTTGAATATGTTCTCTATTATTTTTCTTAATTGTTCCAGATAAATTTTTCATTTCATCATAACACGTTTGGCATAACGAATGCCATAACTTAGCACCCTTTGCAATTTCATCCAATGTGTCCTCCATATTTTTTGTATAAGGATAGACGAATAACGGATCAAACTTTTTAATTAAGAATTCTATTACAATTGTACCCGTTGGCTCAATAACTAATTTATTCTTTTCTTCTCCAAATATTCTGGTATTTTCCATTTCGACCAATGTTTCGTCACTCAATGTAAAATCTACACATTTTAACGGCTTACCTTTAACATTTCCTTTTTTAACATATCCTCTATCTTGGATTTTTGCAACAAGCGACGAAAATGTTGATGGTCTTCCAATTCCTACTTTTTTCCATTTGCTGCACCAATCTTGCCTCCGTGTAATGTGTTTTAAGATCCTTTAATGTCATTTTACTTTGGACTTTTGAATACTTGACTATTTTATTTTGTTCTGATTTCAACATCCAATCGTATATTGAATTCTCTTTTTCATAACCTCTAACAATTAGCCAACCTGGGAATGTGATCAGTTCCTCGGAATACTTATACCAATATTTTTCTGGAGCTGTAATTTTCGCCGATAAAAGATTATATTCAGCGGGTGCCATACAACTTTCCACTGTATTTGACCATATTAAATCATATAATCGCTGTTGAGATGGATCTATATTTGAAGAGAGTTTTTCTCGTGTTACGTCTGTGGGTCTAATAGCTTCGTGTGCTTCTTGCGCATTATCATCTTTTTTATTTTTCTTTGTATTTTTCTTCGTACCTTTTCGTAGACTCAATGCGTCAATACCATCATTAACATATTTATCAGACCATTTACTTTGAATAAATTTTTTAGCTTTACCAATGAACTCTTTACTATAAGTACGACTGTCAGTTCTCATATATGTAATGAATCCTTGTTCATATAGTTTTTGAGCGGTTGTCATCGTCCGTTTTGGAGAGAAGCTTAAAATATTCGATGCTTTTTGTTGAAGAGCACTAGTTGTGAATGGAAGCGGGGGTTGCTTTCTTTTATTGACAGGCTTTGCACAAGTATAAATATGCTCAAAATCAACACTACTTTCTAGAAAATCCCCCATTACTACTTCGTTTTTATGGTGATGATTAAGTTTAAAATCTAAATTCTTATCTGTAAAATAGCCGGTTGTATCATATGCTATTCTTCCCGGCGCATTATTGATTTCTTGCTGATTATCGTAGATGAGTCGCAAAGCTGGTGTTTGACATCTGCCGGCAGATAAACCACTTTTTCTACTGATATTTGCCCATAAAATAGGTGAAATTGTAAATCCAACAAGACAATCTAATATTTGCCGAGCTTGTTGCGCGTTTACTTTATTCATATCAACAACCGTTGGATTCTGAACCGCTTTTTTAATTGCTGATTTAGTAATCTCATGAAATATAATTCGAGGCGTCGTACTTACAGGCAAATTAAAGGCTTTACAAATATGCCACGCAATAGCTTCGCCCTCTCTGTCATCATCTGTCGCAAGAATAACCTCATCGGCTTTATTTATTGCGGCTCTAAGAGGTTTGATGTATTTGCTTTTACTAGGCGATAAGCGAAAAGTGGGTTTGAAGTCGTTGTTAATATCAATTCCTTTTAAACCATCGGCAAGTTCTCTAATGTGGCCGAAACTAGCAATACATTTGTATCCTGGACCAAGATAACTCTCAATCTTCTTGCATTTAGCGGGTGATTCAACTATTACTAGTTTAGTCATTTAATTAAACTAGAAAGGATAGGTTTAAGATATTTCAATTTATATATTATATAAAGTAACTATAAGAATGGGAAAGAAACGAAAAACAAAAAAGAAAAAAACGCGGAAAAAAACGGGAGGAGCGAGGTTTCCAGGATTAGGAAAAAAAATAAAGGAAATACTGGACAAACAAAAGGAGCTTAATGGTAGATTACATGATATTGAACAATTTTATTTGCCAGAGATTGCAAATAACGAAACAGCCATTGGGGGGTTGCTAGTGCGTGAAGGATATTTGCGTTCTTATATAAATTTCCAGCACCGGAGTGATATTCAAGGAGAGCCGTATGTCGGAAATGAAACACCGATGGACAAATGGGCAAAGCATATCGATAGTCATCAGGGCGATGATCGAGCGGATGTTCACGATTATATGCAAGGTGGGCGGAAAAGAAAAACTCGTCGTAAGAAAAGAAAGCGCCGAAAAAAAAGAACTAGGAAACGCTAAAATCGTATCATTGTATTATTTAGCCACGATAATAGTATAATGTCATCTTTGACTATCCAAAATAACAATGTAAAATATAACAAATGACTAGTATTCACAATGCTATAATTGTTTAATATCCAAAAAAGATGCCATCCCCAATTAAATAGACAACAAAGGAAATATATATTTCTTGCAGTTATACGAACCATTTCCAATTTAGCTTTTTCAGTTAGTAATCTAGCTCCCAAATAAAAATTTACTAAATAAGCTTGACTAGATGCAAATGTGTAAACAAACATCATTTTTCCCAAATGTGATGTTTGAAAATCAATACCAAAACAGGTAAGACATAATGCCGTTGTAATAATGTGATGCATTTTAGTACTATAAGGCAATTTTTTAACCATCACTAATCCCATGAGATCATTGGAAGTATATATTGCACCTGTTATATGAATAAGACGGCTATTCCACTGATTATATCTTATTGCCGGCCAAATTACAGGCCCAAATAACCCTATTGATAATACTAATAATAGTGCAGATTTAATAAAATTTTTAATAATATACTTCCTTCTTTCTAAAGGAAGATTATTATATTTTTCAAATCGTTGTAGATATGTATCCACTCTGGGATATGATTTTTGAATAATTTTACACATTCCCCCTAGAAATAGTAATGCGGAATAATCATAATTTCTTATTATAAATAAACTCATCGCTAATATTATATATTATGATATATTTATTAGGTATAGTTATTTATAATAAAATTGAATTTAAGACTAAAAGTTATATTTTTATTAATAAATGAGTATCTCAATATTATCTCCCAACCAGGAAATGCAAAAACAAATTCAAGAAAAAATTAAAAATAATACAAAATTTCTTGACGAAATTAATCAATATCTTCATAATAAAGGAGTCGAACTAGTTAAAAGATATGATATTATTATTGGAATATTATTGAAAAAAGAAACAACTGATTTAACGTCTGTCGAAATTATTGAATGGGTGAAAGCGAAATTATCTACAATTAGTATTGAGAAAAATGAAATATATCAAATTATATTTATGTTTTTCGGAAATCACTATTTTAAAAAACAATTGGACCAGTTTTATACACCAATGACTATTTGTAATTTTATTAACAGTCTTCTTATACCAGGCAAGACTGCAATTGATCCGGCTTGTGGTACTGGCGATTTGTTAAATCAATATCAGGGTGATATCACGCTTGTAGACAAGTGTGCATCAGTATTGGAAATGACAAAATTTATTAAAGAACATCTCGGTAATAATGCAACTATACATAATAAAGATAGTTTAAAAGATTTGATTACAGGTGCATTAAAATATGATTATTGTGTTTTGAATCCACCATTCGGTACTAAAACATTAACCATGAATACAGATATTCTAAATTCATATGAATTAGGTAGAGGCAGAAAGAAGCAGGAAATAGGAATTCTATTTGTTGAATTAGGATTAAAATTATTAAAACCAAAAGGCATCTTATTTGCAATTGTTCCAAATGGTTATCTTGGTAATACAAAAAGTGACTATGTGGCTATGAGGAGAATGATCATAGATAAATATACATTATTGGGAATAATTAAATTGCCTGATAATGCATTTGCGAGAAGTGGAACTGGTGTAGCAACTTCAATTCTCATTATTCAAAATAAAAAGCCAAAAAAGAAATATTCTATATTTATCGAAGATGTGAAAACAATCGGATATACATTAAACAAGAAAAATACACCATTCAAATATAAAATGACATCCGATGGTTATTATCAATGTGATAAGGACTCGAATCCTATACTTGATGAAGAATTAACCAATGCCAAAAAACTATTTCAACGATTTGTGTTTAAAAAAAAGATTTCCAATTTATTATTTACAAACACTCTCTCCAGACCCGCATACCAAAGTTTTAAAAAAAGTGATATGAATTTAAATTTGATCTTTGATATTAAACGATATCTGGATATCTATAAAAACACTATTGACGCGTGTAAGAAATCTAACTACAAAACACTAAGAGACTATTGTAATACAAATACCACTTTCAAATTTAAAAAGACCGCCTCACAATATTATTATATTGATATCAAAAGTGTAAATACTCCACTTTATAATCCGAATCTTTACCCAAATGTGCTTTTACCTTCTAGAGGCAAATATAAAGTTGAGAAAAACGATATTTTAATTTCAAAATTAAAAGGAAAAATTTCATTTACAGTTGTAACCGAATCAAAGGATAATCTTATTGCTTCTAATGGTTTCAGTGTGATTCGACCAAAAGATGAAAAAAGTTTGGTAATTATATTTGCTAACCTATTTACTGAAGAATTTAAGATTCAACATCAAAGTATGGTAACAGGTAGCATAATGGAGACACTATCAGATGATGACATAAAAAATATTTATATAAAAGAAGATATTGATTATGAAAAATATAATACAATTTTGTCAAGTATCGCTATTTTAAATTGTGAATTAACTACATTAGGTTGAATGTACGGCAATAGCTGCATCACACGAATCTCTAAGTTGTTTCAAAAGATCAGGATGATAATCAGCGGGGTTAAAATTAATTAGCCCAAGGGCATCTTGAATTCTTTCTGTTTCTGTGTATCCACCTTGTCTTCGATTGCATTCGCCATGCCCCCAGTACATATTTTTAACACAAAAGTACGAGTTTGGATCCCTATGGCAAATTTCAATATAGTTATCTTCACTTTTGTATTTCGATGAATATGCATTCATATCTATCTCAAATCCACAGTATTTGCAGCAGTGACAACTTGAGTCTGAAAAGATATTTTCTGGATTATATTTTGAAAAGATATCCTGTATTTGTTGACGATATTTTTCATCAACATTTTTAAAGGTTAGAATTTGTCGTATCATTTCTATTAAAACTTTTTGCATTTCAGATGGAAGGCAAAAGTCTTTCGCCCTAATACCTATTGGGAAGGGATAGCTAGCACATTGATTAAATTCATCCCAATTCAAATGATCAGCTACGGGACACCATCGACAATTTCTATTAAATATTTGCGTTTTGTATCGTTTATGCTGTGACATACCTTGTAGTTCTTGCGTACTTGCATTTTTGAATTTTTCTAGTTCCGGAATAGGTTTGAAAGGTGCTCCTTGTGTTTGCACCATTTGAAATAATTTATCATTGAATATTTTTTGCAGAAGAGGATTATCTAAATTGCGTACCCAATCTTCAATGTCATTCTTAAAATTACTAAATATGTCTCTACTGTGAAATTCTGCTACATTAACTGGTTTTGGATATTTTTTTGGATCTAAATTTGTAATAAAATTATTATCGTCTAGTTCGCCTCTTATAAAATCAGTAACCAACTCTTCTTTTGAGACTTTAAATTTTCGCCCAAAACACGAAGTTAATGAATTTAGTGTAATCATATCATTTTCAAAGTCGGTAACAATGAGTGGTGCTCCGAAAATTTGCAGATATTCTTTTAGTTTAGATTCACCCTTTTTGGTGATATAATGACGCAGTTTTGTTTCTTTAGCTATAACGACTGATATCATGTTAATTTGTGTTAGTAGTGGTGTAAAGTCTTGTAAGAATTTAACGTATCGGTTCATATATATATGTTAAATACAATATCATCTGTCAGAGGAATACATTCAATTTTATTAAAACAATAAACCACGCCTTCTTCGGTTTCTGTGGTTTCTTTGTACACTTTGCATAAATCCTTTATGACGCTCAATGATTGTAACTAACTGATTTTCTTTCGATTGGACTTGCAAATTCAAATTTCCCAATTCTTTTTTTTTGTTAATATATGTTTCTCCAAAGTATCCGCATTATTGCGCAATGTATTATATAATGTGGTTTCCCAGTCTATTTGACGCCGTAATTCATATAAAGACGCGCGTTCTTCTATATCTGGTCGTGCGATTAATTCTGTACGACATAATGGACACGTTCTTTTCTTTAAAATCCATTTGAAAAAACATTCAGAGTGATACCGGTGGTTACAAGGTGTTAATACACCATTATCCATATCTAAATCTTTTAAACATATTACACAATTATAAGAGTTATCCATATATATATTTCTATATATCATTTTTATTTTCTGTTGAAGGAGATATTGTATATGGCGTATTTTGACCATGGAAAGTTAGATGAGTGAGCGCTGCATAACTTTTTTTAGGTTGTATAATCATATGATATTTTTGAATTAGTTGAATATTGCATGTTTTAGATCCAGTAAGAGTGTTAGCTGTTTGCTTTGCTTGTTCTTTAACATCATCTTCTTTAGTATCTTTTGCAACTACGATATGTCGAATATCATTCTGAAGAGCATACCAACGTGGACAGGACGATTTGTACATATAAAAATCCATTTAAGATACTTTATACTATAATTTTTAAATCGTAATAGTATAAATGTCAAAATATAGAAAGATTAAATGTTCTTTGTGTAAAGGAATTGGTATAATAAAAAAAACAGAGAAAGATGTTTGTTTACACTGTAACGAAACCACAATAAAAACTTGTTGTTATTGTGAATTTAAATTATTTAGAGGATTGTATAAAGAGTGCGGTGAATGTTTAGGAGTTGGTGAACATTGGATAGATAATAATACAAATCAAAAGGTTTTGGTTTGGTGTTTATCAAAGTAAATTATCTAAATTTACTATAAATGAAACTATACGAACGAATATATGATATAGGAAGGGCTATTTTTTGGATATTATATATAATTACTATTCTAGGTTTGTGGCATAGCGCACCACATTATTTAGAGAAGGCGGATGATATATTTAAGATTTTTGTGGGGGCCGTATTAATGTATTTATGTAATCCTTGGCATGAAAGAGTAATCACAGGTCACCATAAAAAAATAATATTTGAAGCGGGAATTATGTTATTATTATCAAGTTCTGTGAAATCATTATTACAAAGCGTTCCTGTAGTTAAGAAAGTCGTCGCCTAGTTTTCCTCCCTCTTCGCTTAGTTTTCCTCCCTCTTCGCCTCTTTCTTTTTTTTCTTCTTGTTTTCAGTTTTTTACGCCGTCTTTTTTTGCCACCTTCTATTTTGAGTTTTTTTGGTTGCAACGGGAGAGCTGTTAGTGGTGCAAGGGCGAAAAAAGGATCCAATGCGTGTTGTTGTTCTTTCCATTTTGCCAAATCTTCGTCTGCTCTTTTCTTTCTTTGTTTCCACAGATTTGCTAATCTTTCTCTATTTTCAGCTGCTGCTCTTACCTCCTCCTTCTTTTTTTTACTAAGATTTTCACCGAACTTTGGTATATGTAGTTTAGCATATTTTATTAAACGGGGTATTATCTTATTTAATAAAAATTTACCCTCTTTGGATAAACCATTGAAAATCCATTGATTCTTTTTCTTTCCCAATCTCCACAGGCCTAAATGGTCAAGAGGGTTTTTTTCATTTCCCCAATGTGTCAAACTAGGATGGTTCCGGAAGGTGACAATAAATCGTTCTAAATAATTTGATAATAATTCGAACCAGCTTGCGAATGACAAATCATTTTCATCAATTCTTTTTTTACCTTCTTCAAATAGTTTATTTTTCATCCTTTCATCCGCCTGTTCCCTCGTCCAATTATTATTCATGTTTATATAATATAATAATAATTTATTTTTTTCTAGTTTTTCTTCTAACAGTTTTTCTTTTCTTTTTTCTGCTTTTTTTCCCGATAAACTGTTTTATGGCTTGTTTAATACGCACAGTTTCTTCTACATCTTTTTTGCTAAGTTTAGTTTTGGTTGCTTTATACGTAATGTGTTGTCTTCCTAGTTTTTCTAAAATTTTATACATTGTTGTTATAAATTGAGTGTTCGATAAACTGGGGGCAAATTTAAACGATTTTCCAAAATTTCCTTTATCATTTGCTTTCATGAATCGTTGTATCATATCTAAAAATTTGATACTCCTAGTATATGGATAAAGATGTACATAATGTATATTATTATGTTTCATCTTTGGATGATATTGATCATCGAAAAAAACGATTTGGGTATTGTTTGGTAATTTCATACATTTAATAAGATCTTTATGGGTTTTACTATGTGTTGTGCGACAATTACCTTTTTCGCGCGGACGATATCCAGTAATTGTTTTATCAAATAATTTATTACCAATTTTATTTTCGATATATCTTTTGATATACAATGTCCAACTGCGAGGCCCCATATTATTTGTGTATATTACTACCTTCAAATTTTTATCCTTTTTTTTGAGCTTGACTAATGTTTTAAATATGTTTAGTATTTTTGGTCTTAAAAATTCTGGATATAAATCTAAAATTTCGTTAAAATGTTTTTGAGTAATGTGTTCAAATGCGTCTTTATGATATGAATGGACAAATTGTTTGTTTTCATGGAGCGCTGATAAACCATCAATGAAACGACCCAATTCTTCAAAATGTCCTATTGTTTCATCTAAATCAAATACCACCACTTTTTTGGAAGTTTTATGCATATATATTAAAGAAATATTAATATATAATCTTAAATGCCTAGAAGAACTGGTCGAAAAAACAAGAAAAAAGGGAAATATAGAAAAGCTACTATAACAAAAGCTATTAGAGAACAGTGTTGGATTCAAATATCTGGAGAAACCTTTAAGGAAAAATGTTATATAAATTGGTGTGAAAATGATATTAGTGTATTTGATTTTCATGTTGGTCACGATAAACCCGAAAGTGAAGGCGGGACTTTAGATGTTTCTAATTTGAAGCCAATTTGTGCGCGTTGTAATTTATCTATGAGTAATAATTATACAATAAAACAATGGGACGCATTAAATGGTCCGCAAAAAAAAAGTTGTTTTTGTTGGTAATGGTAATTATATTCTAATTATAATATATAATGCCGACTCGTAGAAAAGGTGGACGCAAAACTCGCAAACGTGTTCCTTGGGCCGGCTGGGGCAAACAGCAACCCAAAGGTCATCAGCGCACTGTTATGTACAAAAGATGCGGTCGTAAATGTTTCTTAGGACCAGCTAAACGCCCTCACCCAAGTTTCCCAATTTGCACCAAAGGAACTTGTCGTGTTAACACCAAAGGAGTTTATGCAGCTTATGTTAGAGCAAAACAATGGGGTAAAAAACGATCCCATTACAAAGGCAAGAGTCGCCCAAGTATGAGACGCCGTACATACACTAGAGTAGCACGTGATGCAAATGCCATTTTAAACCGCAGACATGCTAAACGCGGAGGAAGACGCACGCGTAAAGGTGGAAAAGGACGCAAAGGAAAATGTTTAGTAGGACAACGCCGCAATAGAGCAGGAAAAATCACCAAATCCGGACACTACAAGAAATGTTAAGTCATATATTAACTAAAATATTTAGGTAATATATATGTCAGGTATTATAATACAGATTCCACAACTAGACGAAACGTTATATTTAAAACAGTCAACCTACCCGTCGCTCGATGGCTCATCCACAATTCAAAATTTAAAAAATATTATAAATACGAATGAACATTTTGATCACCTTCGTCTCTTCGCTGAATTCGCGGATGGAATAAATTATACATTGAAGAATGAAAAAAACAACACTCTAATAACCCAAGATAATGCAACTTTATCAGATCTTGGTCTTGATGTTAACGGCGACCAATGGCCAAAAATTATATTACGAATCCTACCATCAACAACAGCAGCAACAACAGCAGCAACAGCAACAACAGCTGTTGGTGGTAGGAAAAGGAGCACACGAAGACGTCGCAGCAAAAGACGAAGCCGCCGAAAAAAGAGAACTAAACGCAGACGCTCTAGTCGTCATCGAAGAAGTAAAAAAAGACGCACTCGTAGAGGTGGAAAAGGACGCAAAGGAAAATGTTTAGTAGGACAACGCCGCAATAGAGCAGGAAAAATCACCAAATCCGGACACTACAAGAAATGTTAAGTCATATATTAACTAATAATCTTTAGGTAATATATACGTAAATGGAAAGAATTGCAGAAATGGAGGCAATGCGAGAAATGATAACAGACCAAGAAGAAAACATTAAAAATAAAGAGGTAGAAAGAGAAAACGAAAAAGATAAAAAAAAGCGAAACCAACTTAGAGACCAAATCAAAAGGCTTAAAAAAGCTCTTATGGAAGATATGATAAAATACTCATCTACAATCAAAAAATGGAATAAAGACGATCAAAAAGAAGAAAAAGGTTATGAGGGAGATAATGAAGAGGGGTTTGGTGGAGGAAGAAAAAAGCGAAGAAAACGAACCCGCCGAAAAAAGAGAACTAAACGCAGACGCTCTAGTCGTCATCGAAGAAGTAAAAAAAGACGTACTCGTAGAAGAAGAAAAACAAAGCGAAGAAGAGGTGGGACTCTTGGCAAGCGGGCAACTTCCCAGGACTTTAAGGTTGGAGGAATGAAAAATGTAACAGTGCTTCTGCCCAAAACTACCAAAATGATGTAATAATTACATAAAGATATAATATTATTGTCTTTATATAATGGGTCATGGTTGTCCTTTCAAGAAATCAACAGCTAAAATGCGATGGAAGTGGAAAAAGAAACGTACTAGAAGGTTACAAAGAAAACGCCGTAAGATGAGAGCGCGGGCTAAATAATTATAACTCACTATCTGATAATTCACTATCTGATATTTCATTTGACATTTCAATATCTGTCTCACCATACTCTTCTCCAAAAGAGATTTCGGAGGGTGATACACCATGATATTGTAATGTACCGTATAAAGTGAATCTATTAAAGAAATATCTTAAACCATTTAATGCAGACGACCGAGATAATTCACGCGTTAATGGGTTGCAAGATAATGCACCCAGTAAAAAATCTTTTAAAAAAGGTTTCATTGTACTTATTATGTCTTTCCTTTGAGTACGGGGCATTCTGGAGTCTATATAAGCATAATCCAACTCTATTTTAAACGTTTCTATCATATGTATTACATCTAAGAATAGTGTTGTATCTTCTTCTTCTTGTAGATAATTAGTAATAGCACAGTCTTTTAGTGTTGGATAATTTACCAATTCAAATTTGGTAATATTGAAACTTAATTGATAAAAATTTTGAATAAGCAATGGAATCATAAATGATGAATCTAATAACTTGAAATATACAATATATAAATGATGTTTCCTAAAGGGTTTATTTACATATGGATTAACTGGATATCGTGGGTCTGGAGATAAACCCTTGTTTTTTGTCAAACTCCTTAACCAAATATTCATAAAATCGGTTAAACGAAACACATATTTCTTTTTAAAATGTATTAATGTAACCTTTTGTGATTCGGGATACAATGACAGAGGTTTCAAACATAAATCTACATCATTGTTGTAGTATGTATATTTATTGGTTTTCCATATTTTTGCAAATTTTGAGAAAGAATAATAATGTTTTTGGGCATTTGAGAATAATTCCATATATATTTTTTTCTGGTTTTCAGTAAAAAAGTCATTTTCTATTACTTCTTTTCGAAGAGATTTAAATTTGCTTGGAAAATCAGAAAAAAAAACATAGGACAAATATTAAAAATTGGATATTTGCTTTTCTCTATTACGCGTCGTAGAATATAAGTTAACACAGCCATTAATAATAATTTATATTTTATTTAAAAGCCAGGATCATATTCATCGTCAACAACACCTGTATCTTTTCCTCCAATGAATTCCGCAGTATTACTAATTTGAATATTTTGCAAGGAGCAAGGGTCGCTTGCATTTTCTGCCGACATTAATGCTTGTATATCAATATCCTTTTCTAAGAGTTTATTACCTTTCATCTTATTTATATCTAACATTACTTGGAAACATCCTGTCCCAAAGTAACCCTCTTGTCCACACATAATATTAGCCGATACCCCAGTCATAGGATCTAACTCGGCGTGACGAGCAGCTCTCAGGAACATTTCAGGTGTCTCCTCAAAAGAAGCTTTTGCAATAGGTCCAATATTATCATTGTTAATGCCATGTCTGAAGATGGAAACTATTTTACAAGTGGCAGCCATTCGATCGTATAAAATAGATAAGTGATGATAATTAATATAAACACCAGCGTGGTCCATTGCTTCTGAAAGTTCATTGAATATTGACTGTCGGGCAGCTTCAAGACCCAGTGTTCTATAGGTTTCCTGAATATCATTACTGGTGGTTTTATCACTATTAATAGACGATAGAGTGAGAATATCACGCAAATTGGTTCCAACCGTATCAAGTACCCATCCGTCTTTTTGGACATAATTAGCATCATCAATAACAACTTCGTTCACAACTTTTCTCAAAAGAACTTTTGGTATATTTTTAACACCCCTTAAAATAATATTATTGAGCAAATTGTTTTGAAAATTCTTTAATTTATAAATTTCGTCAGATTGGTCTAAAGACTTTTTCTTACTAGCATAATTGCTCTCTGTAAGTCGAATTCTAAATATAAGATTAGCAGAGTTCATATCAGCATACACACAGTTAATATCAGCGCTATAACTATTGGATACCGCGAAATGAATATCGTCCATTGAAATATGTTTGTCTAACATTGCTTCTTTGTTTAATTCCATTCGAATAATCCATTTAGATTTTGCGTCTGATTCAGTATCGTCAAAATCGTCTTCTTGACAGTCTTCTACTAGTTTCTGAAATTCATTATATTCGGCCAACAATGGTTTATCATCAGCTATTAAAGTAGTCATATCATCTGGATCAAAACAAATACTTACAGAATCAACAACATCACGCAAACTAGTATATTCTAGTGTATATTTGAGTTCTTGTGCTTTTTCAATATTATCTCGCTCATTTTCTTTAAGATAAATAGTAACGGATGGTTTCTTAGGATTTTCAGACAAAGATAAAATCTCTTCAACTCTTGGGACACCACGAGTGGCATTTGATTTACTAGCTACACCAGCAAAATGAAAAGTGTTCAATGTCATTTGAGTTGTAGGCTCACCGATTGATTGCGCAGCTATCATACCTACCATTTCTCCTGGATGGACAACCGCTTTTTGATAATTTGTAATAATAGTTTCTAATAAAATTATGATTGCTTTTCTATTAAAACGTTTTACTGTTAACAAAGTTTTGGGTGAAAGATAATAATAATAGGCAATTTTAAATAATTCTGTAGGCGACGCATAGTAATTTCTGGATAGTTTATCAAAAGCTTCATCAAGCATCTCATATAATTCTATGGGCGTTATGTTAACCAATGAATTAGATTGAATACTTAGCTGATTATGAATATTATTAATAATACGACGGAAATGTACAGGAATATTTATTTCTGTTTCATCTACAAATTTAAATACATTGTCTACAACTGTTTCTCGTGCTTCAATCATAAAAGTTATCATTTCATCTGTTTTTTTAATCAAAGTTGCCTTTTGTTTTTTAATTCGTTTGATAGCAGCTTTGGTATAATTTGTTGTAATAATGGCATCACTTGAATCATCCAATGGCATTTGAAAATGCGCATAAATATCTTCGCGTGTTGCTGTAGGCAATGGAAGGTTTTGCATTTCTACTTTAGTAGGATCGATATTATCATCACCATATGCAAATTGAATAATTTTATTTTTATTATTTCTAACCGTCATATCATAAACAACACGCAAATCTTCCAATCCTTTAATGAGTCTTCTTTGAATATAACCAGTCGTACTAGTTTTAACAGCAGTATCAATTAAGCCAGTTCTACCACCCATAGCATGGAAATAAAGCTCTGTAGGGGTTAAACCTTGAATGAATGAGGATTCGACGAATCCACGTGCTTCTGGCGAGTCATTATATTTCGTATAATGAGGCAATGTTCTATCTTGGAAACCATAAGGAATTCTTTTACCATCTACATTTTGCTGACCTAAACACGATATCATCTGCGCAATATTTAAAGTACTACCTTTGCTTCCTGCGTTAACCATTACAATAAAACGATTATCGGCAGTCAAACTTTTTCTTCCAATTTTACCAGCTTCATCAGCCGCATTTTTCAAGATTGAATTCACCTTTGATTCAAACTCAATTTCATTGGTTTTCCCTGTATTATTTTCAAATGTTCCCAAATGTGTTTGATCAATCAGATTTTTAACTTCTTGTTTCTTTTTAATCATGGCATTAGATATTTTTTGATTTGTTGTAGCATCGGCTATTAAATCACTGATACCCACACTATATGCACTTAATTTCATATACTCTGTGACTAAATTTTGTAAATTATCTATAAAATCAGCACACTCTATATAATTGAAATCATTGAATATACTATGTAATAAACCTTTCGAACCTGCCCCCAAAGCTTTTTTGTCTAGTTGACCTCTTACATATTTACCATTTATAATTTCAATAATATTATTTGACACTTTTTTATCTTCCGTTGAATCATATTGTCCATTATGAAAATGGGCTGATAACGGTGGCATAATTTCTGTTAAGAGCTCGAAACTATTGATTCTTTTATTAGTATTTTTGAAAATTTTTGTATTAATTTTATCATAAGCCATCAATAAATTCATGGCCGTGCGTGTATCAAAGTCAGTATTTTCACGTGTAAATCGAAATGCTCCTAACAATGAGTCTTGGAAGATTCCAATAATAGGTGAATTATTAGCTGGTGAAATAATTTGTCTTGCAACCGCCGCCAAATATGTCAGTTCAGCAGCACTTTCATAATCTTGTGGTACATGTAAATTAATTTCATACCCATCAAAGTCAACATTGTACGGTTTTATATCAGCTACATTTAAACGAAAAGTATCTCCTACTTTTAGAATTTTTGCGAAATGACACATCATACTCATTCTATGAAGAGTAGGTTGCCTATTAAACAGTATGGGATCTCCGTCTAAAAGATGTCGATGTACCAAATCTCCAAACTGTAATTCAATAGAGTTTCTATCTACATATCTAAGTGAAATTGAATCACCAGCTTTTCTTTCTAAAATTTTTGCACCTGGATACACATCGGGTCCATTCAACATCAATTGAGTAAGGAAACTCTTATTTCTTTTATTTACAACTTCGGGGAAAGTAATATTTTTCGCTACTTTAAGCGGAATACCCAATTCTGATATTCCTATATTGGCATCAGGAGTGATAACTGACCTTGCCGAATAGTCAACTCTTTTACCCATAAGATTACCCCGAACACGACCTGGTTTACCAACCAATCTTTCTTTAATCGATTTTAATGGTCTACCTGAGCGTTGTGCAACTGATGCTACTCCGGGAATTTTATTGTCCACCATTGTCGCAACATAATATTGTAATACCATTGTCCAATCATCAATCACCTTTGCCGTCGCATTACTTTCTAGTTTTTCCTGTAGAGTTTTGTTTGCTTTTACAATATTAACTATGATATGAGAGATATCATCTTCTGATCGTTGTTGTGCATCATGTTTTACCGAAGGTCGCACTGCTGGTGGAGGTATAGCTAACACTTGACATATCATCCAGTCTGGTCTTGACCAGAGAGCACTAAAGCCCATAAATGAAACATCTTCATCAGATATGCGCCTAAATATTTTAAGAACGATTTCTGGTGTTAATCGCATAATTAATTTATCTTTTTTAGTTCCTTCGCTGTTCTCAATACCTTCAATATTGTCCCATTCAGCAATAAGAGTTGCAAGTCCTTCTTTCGTAATTTTACGAGGTTGTTTGGTACCACAACCATCACAAGTTTCATCACCACACCTTACTACTTTTGATCCAAGTTTGAAAATTTTATCCCATCGTTTTTTCGAAGATAACTTAAGTAAATAGTTATATTTTGTTTTATCTATCAATAATTTACTACATTTGATACATACACATCGAAGAATTTTTACGATAGTATGAATATATTGAATGTAAAATATAGGTCTAGCCAGTTCTATATGTCCAAAATATCCTGGTGTATTCATATAATTTAGACCATCTGTTGGACAAATCAAACCTGGGTCTAGTACACCCATGCGAGGATCAAACAAACCCCCTATCACAGGTTTATTATTTACATATGTATCTCTGGAAACAATATTTGCTACAGAACTTTTTCGAATTTCATCCGGAGATAATATACTAAATTGTATTCCTATAATTCTCGACGGGGTTGTCTTTGATTTTGATTGAGCCATTCCTTATACTACGCTTAGAATATTTAGATTGTTTTTCAATTTATTTATTTTAAGTTTTCGAATAGTAAAAAAATTGATATTTGCAAAGAGGATTTAAAAATTATCACACAATACTTCATAATGGATAAATCCGACATCAATGATGGTTTAGCTAAATCTCCTAAAAAGGGATATAAATTTAGACAATCTACAAAGGAAAAAACACGGAAGAATAAAAAAATCAAGGGAAAACATCTGGCATCTGATAGTGATAGTGATAGTGATTATGATCCAGAAGATGAAATGGATATTTTAATAGAAGAAGAAGAAGAGACAGAATCGTCTTCTGAAGAAGAAGAAGAAGAAGAAGAAGAAACTAAAGAAGATTTTAATGCCAGGGAATTTCAAAAATTTGTTCAAAAGATATTTCCATCTAAAAGTGGACAGGAGAGGGTTCGGCAATTGGAAAAAATAGATGAAATGTTGGAAAAAAAGAAAAAGAAAAAATCAAAGTCATTAACATCTCGAAAAAAAAATAAAAAAATAACTGCAGCAGATATTAAACAAAACAAAAAGAAATCGAAAAAGACTAAAAGGAAAAAAAAGAAAATTGTAGAAGAATCAAGCGAAGATGAAGAGGAATTCGAGGAAATAATGCGTAAAGAAGAAGCACGAATGTTATGTGAAGATTTGTGTGATGAAGACGAGAAAATGGATGATAACGAGATACAGGATATGTTACGTCAAAATATGAAATTTAACATTATATTTACAGTTGGGCAGCCTGATGAGGAGGAGGAGGAGGAAGAAACTTCTGAAGAAGATGAGGAGGAAGAAGATGAAAAATGTACAGAAACTTCAGAAAAATCCAAAAAAGAAACTAAAATGCAATTCAAGAAAAATCAGAAAGTCAGTGTTTATTACAAAGATTGGGATAAAGCTTATGTTGGTGAAATTAAAACGATAGTTGAAGTGGGTAATAATCCAGCATATAGTTTATATAATATCGAATTAGAAAAAACAGAAGATAAAGATGACGAGGAATGGGCTCTTCAAGAGAATATTAAAGGAAAATATATTACCGCGATAGATGAAAAAGGACAAGTTGAAGATTCGGAAATTTTAGATGAATTACAAGAATTAATAAAATGTCGCAAATCAAAAGGTAGTGATGCAATGATAGCAAAATTGGATAAAATGTCACAAGCTTTTAAACGAAAACAAACAAAAGAACAAAAAAAGCGAGAAACAAAGCTTAAATCAAAAAATGTGTCTACATTGCGTAAATTGTTGCGTGCGCCAAATATTATGAATGATTTTAAATATTTTAAAGATATGGACATCGATGCTCAAAAAAAAATAATAAGACGACTGAAAGAAGTCAATAAATTGTCTAGTGTAGAAAAACCCTACCGATTACAACTTTTAGATTCCGATATGCCAGCCTGTTATCAAGCTGCTGCACTTAAAAAAATCAACGTTCTTAATTATATGGACCCGGGCTCAGGAGAATATTATAAAATTAAACAATGGGTAGATGCATTTATGTCTATTCCATTTGGAAAAACAAAACAATTGCCATTAACTATCGATGATGGTATGGAGAAATGTAATGCATTTATGGAAAATGCCAAAAAGGTTTTGGATGAATGTGTATATGGTTTGGATGATGCTAAAATGCAGATTCTACAATTAGTAGGCAATTGGATAAGTAATCCTAATTCTATTGGAACAGCTATTGCTATCAAAGGTCCACCTGGTACTGGAAAAACGACTTTAATCAAAGAAGGTATTAGTAAAATACTTCAAAGACCTTTTGCATTTCTGGCTCTTGGTGGTGCAACCGATAGCAGTTTTCTTGAAGGACACGGATATACTTATGAGGGTAGTACTTGGGGTAAAATTGTAAATATTTTGATTCAGAGTAAATGTATGAACCCGGTGATTTATTTCGATGAATTGGATAAAATTTCAGAAACCCCAAAAGGCGAAGAAATAACTGGTATTCTTACCCATTTGACGGATACAACCCAAAATAATTGTTTTCATGATAAATATTTTGCCAATATGGATTTTGATCTTAGTAAATCATTATTTATATTCAGTTATAATGATGAGAGTAAAGTCAATCCTGTTTTAAAAGATAGAATGTATAGAATTCATACAGCAGGTTATGTTTCTAAGGAAAAAATAACAATTGCTAAAAAATATTTAATACCAAAAATCGAGAAAAATGTTAATTTCAAAAGCGAGGATATTACTATAACAGATGAAGCACTTATTAAGATTATTGACGGATTCACAGATAAAGAGAAAGGTGTGAGAAATCTTAAGCGTTGTCTAGAAATTATTTACACAAAGCTTAATTTATATAGATTGATGAGACCCGATAGTAAATTGTTTGAAAAAGAAAATACGATCAAGGTAACATTTCCATTTACTGTAACGGCTGAAGTTATTAATAAATTAATTAAACTAGGTGAAACAAATAATGTGCCTTTTGGAATGTATATATAATTAACTAATATGATACTAATTATACTAATAAATTTTTGTATTAATATAATTATCTTCGTCCTAAAATAAATCTTCTTTTACTTGCCACGTTTAATATTAATCCTCTTGGTTTTTGAACAGTTCTTCTTACTGTTTGCTGACGTTGTTGACCTAGAATCATAGTAGATGGTTTTTTAGATTCTACATTTAATCCTTTATTTCCACAAGAAGTACAAGGCATTTATAATATATAATATTATTTTTTTCTTTTGCGAGTTTTTCTTTTTCGGTGTTTTTTAACGCGGCGTTTTGTTCTACGTGTTTTTCTGCGGCGTTTTGTCCTGCGCAGTTTTTTTCTGCGACGTTTTGTTTTTCGCCCGCCTGAAATCCTACAGTCACTACACCTCCCTTTTACACCATCTTCGAATTGGTTATCTATCGCTGGGTCAATATCGATTACTGTATGTTCTTGCTCTGGCTCTGTTGGTTGGTTTGTTTCCTTTGTTTCCTTTGTTTCCTTTGATTTCATTTGCCATTTTTTTCCACTGTACTTCGTTGCTGCTAAATGTCGTCTTAACAGTTCATCCTTGATGTCTTTTTGTGTTGTCTTAAAATTTTGACCGTAGACATGTCTATCAGCCTTCACCTTCAACGTTGGGTGGTGGAGATTTTGGGCTTTTTTCCCGACGTCGCCAATAGATTTTTCGACTTTGTTCCTAATGAAAGTTCGTGGACTCCATTGTGAGCTGGGCACGAAGATATCATACGCGGGCGTTATATATCCTTTTCGAGGACTGCCAAACTTTTCGCGGTTATCGCGATCAACCTTAGCTCGCAACCGCAAATTTTTTTTTGAGAGCCTAAGGCGTTGGTGGAGTGGTTTGTTACTTCGACCGGACATTATATATATATATATATAAATAAATATCGATTTATTTTAACAAATTTGCTGTATAGATTATTGAAAACAACACCAACTAGGAGTACTTGTATGGTAACAATTTTGATTGTGTCCCCCTTTAACAATTTTGCAATCACGACATATTATTTCATTATCATAGATAATATAATGATGATACCGACAACTTGTCCTATCTGAGACACGGGCATATCTGGCCGAATAAGTATCTTTACATTTATCACAAGTATACTGAGAATATTCGTGATAATTTATACTGTCCATTGGTTACGATTTATTATATAATAAATAATCGTAATAAAATTCAATTTAAAATTCACCGCAAGTAGCGCGATTGCCACCTCGAGAACTGATGTAATTCACCTGTTCTTGCGTCACACAAGCACAACCATCTCCATTGCTTACTCCACTTTGTGGGGGTACACAGCAGTCAGGGCTAAAGTTATTGTTTGCAAAGAAAAACAATTGTCCTGCAGGGAGAGGTACAGTTGGTCCCATATGGGTACTTAAATCTTGTGCAATGCTAGGGATTTGTTTAGTATCCCAAGATGATTTTACACCTCGTCCCATTTTGTAATTTGTTGGTGCTGATCCAAGAGCATTATGAAATCCTTCTTTTGCTTTTTCCTTAGCTTCGGGTGTTACACAAGAGCATAAA
>PVMK01128438.1_pt1 | contig 27761 bp, 29 predicted proteins | sample 1853481 | NCBI WGS metagenome assembly PVMK01 (sample SAMN08533507, study PRJNA380276) | Marine sediment metagenome, whole genome shotgun sequencing project. | reverse complement strand
GTGAACTTTGAAGACATGCCAAGAAAACCGGCCAGTATCATCCAGAACGTTGCGCCAGGCCCACCCAACGATACAGCAATCGCTACACCGGCAATATTGCCGAGTCCAACCGTGCCGGACAAAGCGGTGGCCAGCGCCTGGAAATGGGTTACCTCGCCGGGAGCATCCGGATCATGGTAATCGCCCCGCACCAACGAAAAACCGTGTTTGAACGCCCGTATATTAATAAAATTAAAATAAAACGTGAAAATAGTTGCCGCGACAATCAGCCAGACCAGTACAAACGGAATTTGTACACCGGCAACAGGAAATGAAGAAAACACGAAGCCGGCTACGGCATCCGCATAAGGCTTGACTGCGAGATTGATTTTTTCATCAATCCCCATTTCAGCAAATACAGGAAAACTGGCAAACAGGCTAACGAGGGTGGTTATTCCCACTCTTAATTTTGTCATTAACTTTCTCCGATTGGATGCAATGCCCCAAATAATCCAAATATCAGGTAAGAAATTCAGCAGCGACTATAGCACCATAATCGTAAGAATGAAGACAACAGTAGTTAAACCGACCAATTAATCGGTCCGCCTCCATTTGATGGAACACCCCATAGAGGGAATCTGGTGGTCGGGGCCTCTGCCCGTCTCAGCGACCTGTTTCATGGCCTCAAACAATTCACGCGCCTGGGTATCATCATCGGATTTTGGACCGGCGGCATCAAGACGACCGCGGTATTGCAATTCCATATCTGCGTTGTAACCGAAGAAATCGGGGGTACAAACAGCATCATAGGCCCTGGCGACCTCCTGGGTCTCATCAAGCAGATAGGGAAACGGGAAATCAAACTCATTTGAAATAAGCAGCATGTTGGCAGCGGAATCGTCCGGGTAAGCAACCGTATCATTGGGCATGATAGCGACACTGTTGATGCCCAGTGCTTTCAGTTCCCGTGTATCGCGTACCAGCTTTTTCCGTATTGCCTTGACATAGGGACAGTGATTGCTGATGAACATGACCAGCAGGCCGCGCTCGCCACTGCATTTCTTCAGTGTCCATTGCTGTTGGTCCACGCCTGTCAGGGTGAAATCAACTGCCTTTTTTCCAAACTCACATACTGGTGTTTGTAAACTAACCATCATATTCGCTCTGAATCGGTGAAAAGGGCAGTATATCAGGCAATCTGAGCAATTTGTGTCAGCAAAATGTTGTCATGTTTGCTATGCTTACAATAGAACTAATTCGCTATTGGGGACTCTATAGAAGTCTACCCGAAAGGGATTGGTAGGTTGTGGGGAAAAGAGTGAAGCAGCGAAGGCAAAATACATTCAGACGTCTGGGCAGCCTGTTGGCTGGCCTTGCCGTGTGTCTGTTGCCTGCGTTTTCTGTGGCTGATAACAGCAACAATCCTGCCCGGCAAGCGTTTGGAAACGCTCAGTCGATGGATGTGAACCAGCCTTTAGTGCTTTTGCCGTTACAGAAAGAGGCATCTACAGCCGGTCTCACATTTGACCTGGGCGGATCTGAAACCCGCAAGCTCGAATTACAACTGTCCAAGCCACTGACGCTGAACATCAATAATAACCTGGCAAAATCATCTTCCGGAATTGGTTCAGTTTTTCTGGATAGTTCTCTGAGCCTGCAACTGAATGATAAGCTGGACATAACATCCAGTCTCGGCGCAGGAAAAAGTCAGGCCTCATTTCAACCGCTCGGCAGCATCCACTGCCAGAATGGTGTGCTTGACCAGGGTTCCTTCCGGGCATCCGACTGCTACTTTATCAACCAGGCGAACGTGTTGAAGCAGGATCAGGTCGCACTGGGCTTGCGTTACAGCAATGATAATCTCAGCACGGCTGTCAGCATGTTCAAGCATGAAGCCAGCATGGGTCAGCAGGGTGTCGTAAATCATGCCATGCCAATGACCAGTCCGGTTTTAGCTCCCGGATTACTGACACCCGGAGCCAATCCCTTACTCCCGACATTAGGCGCTGGGCAGTCGCTCAACTACCAGAGTAGTAAAACTTCCGGTCTTGATGTGGAGTTCCAGGTTGGTCTGACCATGGATAGTGCGGGAGATGTAAGGCTCGGTCTCCAGTTAACACGCGTTCTGGATGCTTCCTACGACACTGCATCAACCTATGCCCCGGGTCTGCAAAACTGGACGATTGCCAACCCGGTTGACAGTGCAAAGATGAACCTTGACTGGAGTAAAGGTAATTTCAGCGGTGGTATCCAGGGTTATTATCGTGAACAGGTACAGTTCCTGAACCGCGAAGATCTGGATAGCTCAACAACTTTTGATGTTCATTTCAGCTGGCGTGCACCATGGAATGCCAACCTCAGCGTTGGAACCACCAATGTACTCAATGCCGGTTCCGAAGTTAAGGGCAATGCCGACACTGGCATGCGTGATCCATTCGAATCAGTTTACGGTCGTATCCCCTACGTTCGCTACCAGCAAGACCTCTGATTGGTCAGGAAGCGGCTTTTTTTAATGCTGCCCTGGATTTGAACAGGTAAACCCTAATAACCATATAGATCGCGGCGCCGATAGTGAATAATATATACGGTCCTGCTGACGCTCTGTGCTGAAAGCCCGAGGTGTCTACCAGGTACCAGCCGAATGACGCCACCAATAAGCTCAGCGCAGCGTAACTGGCCATCTTCAAATGATAAACACGATCTCTCAGTTTGCGACGACGAAACTCATTCAGCTCTTGCTCGGCGACTTCACCGCGTTGAAACCCACAATACGGACACAGCGTCGTCCGGCTTGAGATATTTTTGTTACATTTTGGGCAATTAACAATGGCCATTGGTAAGGAACCTCAACTACTTTGTACCAAAAAACTTAAGTTCAGCGCGCAAACCACCGCTTTTCCGGTTCTCAAAGTGTATCGACCAACCATACAACTCGCATAGACGCTGAACAATCGCCAGTCCCAGTCCCGACCCTTTACCCGAAACACCTTCACCACGGTAGTGCCGATTCATGACCTGTGATAATTCGACCTCCGGTATACCGGGTCCGGTATCTTCCACCAGGATACGACCGCTACCGATGGTACACACTACTTCACCGGACGGCGTGTAGCGAATGGCATTGCTGATCAGGTTTCCAACGGTCACCGAAATGACGGATTCAGGCGCGATCACGCTGACCCTGTCCTCGCCGATTATTTTTAATTCGAGTGGCTTCTTATCCAGTAACGGTTCATGCAGGTGAATCAGTTTATCAACGATCTTGCAAACATCGTGGGCTTCGCTGTCCTGATTGGTACCCTGCTCTGCACGCACAAGATGCAGCAAGGCGGTGGTGATATCCGTTGACTGCCTGGCTGCCCGGCGATACGCAGTATCCGGGTTTTCGATTTCTCTGGCAGGTCCTTCTGCGCCAGCAATAACTCCGTGGCTCCGGATATAACTGCCAGGGGTGTCCTTAACTCATGACTGACATCCGCATTGAACTCCCTATCCCGCTCAACCAACTGGTGTACACGCTCGGCGTAGGAGTCCAGTGCTGCGGCAAGTTGCCCGACCTCATCATCCGGGAACCACTTCGCCAGACCGGGTGACGGCGTCTCTTCCCCCAATTGGCTTAAACGTTCTGCCAGGTCGCTGACGGGTTTCATTACCCGCCTGGAAGACCAGATACCCAGCGCCAGTGATAGCATGGAAAATACCAACACCGCGGCCACCAGTGACCACACAAGCTGATTAGTTAACCTGCGATTCTCGGTGATGTCATAGATCAAAAACGCCCATAAATCATCATCTTTGCGTACAGCAGCCTTAAAATAGCCTTCCGGCGTTTCAACCTCATGTACACCAGTTTCGAGATTTCTGATTTGGGCCATAACACTGTTATGGGGGTCCCCGGGACGAGTGATAAACCCCTGGATACGAGTATGAAATGGTTCGACAAGTGTCGGATCCTTATGCAACTGAACCAGGTAATCATCAAGTTCCTGCTTTAGCGTCGATCCAATCAGCTCATCTTCAAGGTTGCTTTGCAGAACAAGTGTGCTGATCGCGAACAGGCCGCTGAGCAGCGTACCAAACAGCAGAAAAGAAAATACAATCCGGCTACGAAGCCTATGTTTGTACTGCATTTGACTCCACCAGACGATAACCAATACCGTGGCGGGTCTGAATCATTTTGCTGCCAAATGGTTTATCGATGGCTGAACGCAGGGAATGGATATGTACCCGCAGGCTGTCGCTATCGGGCATCTCTTCACCCCACACCTCTTTTTCCAGTTCAGTACGGGTTACCACATTGGGTGAGGCTTCCATCAGACAGCGCAATAACTTCAGGCCAATCGGGTTAAGGTCGATCTCATGCTCATGACGGCTGACGATTAAGGTATCAACATTGAATAACAGATCACCGATCTGAATTTCTTTACTTGCCCGGCGGATACCCCGCGTGGCCAGCACCTCCAGCCTTACTTCAACTTCCTGTAATTCAAATGGTTTGACCAGGTAATCATCCGCACCGTGCTCAAAACCGGCCAGTTTGTCTTCAAGGCGGTCCCTGGCGGTCAACATCAGGACAGGTGTGTTCTTACCTGCCTCCTGACGTAGCTTGCGGCAAACTTCCAGGCCATCCATGCCCGGCAGTGCCAGATCAAGAACGATGGCATCAAAATCATTGACAATAGCCAGGTGCAGACCCGTAATTCCATCACCTGCAAAATCAACGGTATGTCCTTTCTCATCCAGGTAATCACCAATATTTGCCGCGATATCCGGATTGTCTTCAATAATCAAAATGCGCACATTCAGTACCTAGTATTTTGTGTTGTGAAATAGAAAAAGCCCAGGCAGATGATATTAACATCGTGCCTGGGCCCGAAACGCCCTGTTTACTATATTCCCAGCAGGAGATGCTGTACTTGATACACACAAATTTCCACCTGTAGGCATCAAGCTATTAATAGTGTATGCCTGCACACGTTAAAAATAAGTTAACCGAATTGGAACTTTCCGTTAAGACAACTCCCGGAATTATAAATTATCAGTTAAAAATCGAGAACCTCCACATCCTTGAGGTTTTCTGCCAGGGAATCAGCGTCCCCGCCTTCAGACATTTTAACAGCCAAACGAACTTCATTGGCCGAATCAGCATGCCGGATGGCCTCGTCGTAGGTGATCTTGCCTTCCTTGTACATTCCAAACAGGCACTGATCGAAGGTGACCATGCCATGGTGGTTGGATTCCGTCATGATCTTTTTCAGCTCAGTGATTTCACCGTTGCGGATTCTTTCCTGTACCAATGGTGTCGCCAGAAGAACCTCAACTGCCGCCCAACGTCGGGTCTGGTCTGCAGAAGGAACCAATTGTTGTGCAACGATTGCCTTCATATTGAATGACAAATCGAGCAATACCTGTTCTTTTGCATCCTCCGGGAAAAAATGCAGGATGCGGTCAAGCGCCTGGTTGGCGTTATTTGCATGCAATGTACACAATACCAGGTGACCTGTTTCAGCGAATGTAATGGCGTGCTCCATGGTCTCACGGGTACGGACCTCGCCGATCATGATGACATCCGGAGCCTGTCGCAAGGTGTTGCGCAAGGCGATTTCAAATGAATCCGTATCGATCCCGACCTCACGCTGGGTCACCAGGCTTTTGCCATGGAAATGCACATATTCAATCGGATCTTCCACAGAGATAATATGACCGCTCATTCTCTTATTGCGATAACCAATCATCGCTGCAAGCGAGGTGGATTTACCGGTACCGGTAGCGCCCACAAACAGAATAATGCCGCGTTTGGCCAATGAAAGATCAGTCAGCAGTTCCGGCAGTCCAAGTTCTTCAAATGTTGGAATGACAGTTTCAATACGCCGGCACACCATGCCGACATGTGTCTGCTGATAAAATGCACTGACACGGAATCGAACCTCATCTCCAAGCGCGATAGCAAACTGGCACTCCAGCGTTTCGTCAAATTCCCTTATCTGTTTCTTGGTCATGAGACTGTGAACGATTTCACTGGCCTCTTCCGGTAGCAGGACTTCGGTTGAAATCGCCCGGATCTTGCCATTAACCTTGATGCACGGTGGCGCATCGGCAGTGATAAAAAGGTCAGAGCCTTTTTCTTCGTGTAGTTCCCTTAACCAGTCTTCTACTGCACTCATCTCTGCTTCTCCAAATTAAAATCCTTCGACCTGCTCCTGATTGAACAGCCCGGGGGTCCCTTACATAAACAACTTACGGTCTACGGCCTTCCTCATTGCTTCGTTGCGGGCAACAATGCCCCTGGCAACCAGGCCTTCGAGGTATTGATCAAGCGTATGCATGCCAACATTCTGGCCCGTCTGGATGGCGGAATACATCTGCGCCACCTTGTCCTCGCGTATCAGGTTCCTGATCGCAGGCGTTGCCAGCATGATTTCATGCGCGGCAATACGACCACCGCCGATTCGTTTCATCAATGTCTGCGCAATTACCGCACGCAGGGATTCCGACAGCATTGAACGCACCATGGATTTCTCACCCGCAGGGAAAACGTCAATGATTCGGTCGATGGTCTTGGCAGCTGAACTGGTATGCAAAGTAGCAAATACCAGGTGACCGGTTTCCGCCGCGGTCAATGCCAGGCGGATGGTTTCAATATCGCGCATTTCGCCGACCAGGATAATATCCGGATCTTCACGCAAAGCTGCACGCAGCGCCTGGTTGAAGCCGTGGGTATCGCGATGTACTTCACGTTGGTTGATCAGGCATTTGCGTGATGTATGTACGAATTCGATCGGGTCTTCAATGGTCAGGATATGCCCGGCAATGGTGGTATTGATGTGATCAATCATTGCCGCCAGGGTCGTGGATTTACCTGAACCGGTTGGGCCGGTAACCAACACCAGGCCGCGTGGAACGTTGATAATATCTTTGAAAGACGATGGTGCACCAATGTCTTCCAGGGTCCAGACTGCAACGGGAATGGTTCGGAACGCACCACCAACACCACGGTCATGGTGAAAACAATTGACACGGAAACGGGCGAGTCCCGGAACTGCGTAAGAGTAATCCACTTCCAGGTTGGCTTCAAAATCCCGTCGCTGATGATCGCTCATCGTGCTGTAAAGCAACTCAGTTAATTGTTGATTGTCCAGCGCTGGCAAGTTCAGGCGACGCAAATCACCATCCACTCGAATCATGGGCGGCAGAGCAGAAGACAGGTGAAGATCCGAAGCCTTGTTTTTTACCGCAAAGGCAAGCAGCTCAGCAATATCCATTAAACCCTCCTTGCAGGGATACTGGTCGCGTTACAATACATTATGACCCAATATCAGAAAAATGCTTGGAAACCTTATCCCTGGTTTTTTTATTGCTACAACTGTAACCATAGACAATGCAAACACTCGCTGCAACATGAATAAATCAATTGAAAGACTGAAATTTGTCCAACAAAGAATCAAAAGGGCCTGTATAAGTGCTGGCAGACAGCCTGATGAAGTCTCCTTATTGGCTGTTAGTAAGAGGCACTCTGCAGAAAAAATCATTACTTTAAACAACTTAGGCGTAATTTCTTTTGGTGAAAACCAATTGCAGGAAGCCCTGCGGAAACAGGATGAACTGGGCAGCCTGGAACTACAGTGGCATTTTATCGGTGCCATTCAATCCAACAAAACCCGTGCCATTGCAGAACATTTCCAATGGGTGCAGAGCGTTGACAGGCAAAAAATACTTAAACGACTATCAGCCCAACGACCGGACTCACTGGAACCACTCAACGTCTGTTTACAGGTTAATATTGATCGCGAACCACAAAAAGCCGGTGCCAGCCCTGAAGAAATTTTGCAATTGGCAACGCTTTGCGACGGTCTGGATAATATGCAGCTGAGAGGTTTAATGGCCATACCCAGGATGACAAACGACCCGGCGGAACAACACGACAGTTTCCGCCGCGTTAAAATCCTGTTTGAAGAACTGAAAAACAAAGGGCATGACATAGATACACTTTCGATGGGCATGTCATTTGATCTGGAGATAGCCATCGCCGAAGGCAGTACCATGGTGCGCATTGGCACGGACTTGCTTGGCAAGCGGGAAACATGAATACATTAAAGGGTAAAAGATAAAACATGAGAATCGCATTTATCGGCGGCGGCAACATGGCCACGGCATTGATCAGCAGCCTGTTCGCATCACGCCACAATGTCGACCGCATACACGTTGCCGATCCCGGCGCAGAAGCAAGGGAACGACTACAAATACGATGGCCTGTCCACTGCTTTGAGCACGCTGCTGACGCGATCAAGGGCATGGAAGCCATAGTGCTGGCAGTCAAACCACAGGTTTTACCGACTGTGCTTGAGGAGATCGGAAGCCTGGTAACCAGCGATCAACTGCTGATATCCATCGTTGCGGGTATTCATACCAGCCAGATTGCTGCAAAACTGGAGTCCAACCCGCCGATTGTCCGCACCATGCCCAATACCCCTGCCCTGATCGGCCTTGGCATTACCGGCATGTACGCCCGGATAAACTGCAGTCTCGCCCAGCGCGAAATGACGCAGAACCTGATGGAGTCCGCCGGGGAAGTCGTTTGGCTGGACAAGGAAAGCCTGCTGGATATTGTAACTGCTGTGTCCGGCAGTGGACCCGCCTATTTTTATTACCTGGTTGAGTGTTTGCGCAACGCCGGAACCCGCTTGGGCCTGCCGGCAGATGTGGCAGCCAAGCTCGCACTGCATACCGCCTACGGCGCCAGCGCCATGGCAGTACAAGGCGATGCAGATGTGATCGAACTCCGTCAAAGGGTAACAACCAGGGGTGGCACCACCGAAGCCGCGCTGGAGCAGCTTGATGCCGGTCATTTTGAGCAACTGATAGACAAGGCCATCACCGCTGCAACAAAACGCGGACAGGAACTTTCAGATGCAGGAGAACAGGCATGAACCCGACTGGTGCGCTTGTTTACCTGATCAGTACTTTGACGGATCTTTACGTGGCGGCCATTTTGCTACGTCTGTTATTACAGTGGGTCAGGGCCGATTTTTATAACCCCCTGAGCCAGTTCCTGATCAAGGTAACCAACCCGGTGCTGGTTCCGGCCCGGCGGATCATTCCGTCAATCGGTAAACTGGATACCGCTTCAGTGGTGGTCATGCTGTTGCTGGAACTGGCACAGCTTGTCATCATCAAACTGTTGATTCAGTCTGATCACGGATTCCAGTTTTTATTGCTGTTTGCAGTTCAAAAATTAATGGTCACACTGCTGGTGACCTATTTTGTGCTGATTATCGCCAGGGTCCTGGTTAGCTGGATAGCAAACCAGTCCCGGCACCCGTTAATCCCCCTGATATACCAGCTGACCGAACCGGTATTAAGGCCCATAAGCAGGTTGCTGCCGCCAATAGGTGGTATCGATCTGTCACCCTTGATTGCCTTGATCGCACTGCGATTTCTTTTGCTTCTGCTAGGATGGTAGGTAACAGGCATGCAGTTGATCAAACTGGTACCTGCCTCGTTGTCTCTGCTGCGTGCGATCAAACTGAAGTTTACGAAAGGATTTGAATAATGAAAATACTGTTGAAAACACTGATTCTACTCGCCGCGCTGACATCGTTACCTGCCATTGCGCAGCAGGCACAGGAGTTTGGCGACTATATTATTCACTACAATGCCCTGAACTCCAGTTTGATCACACCCGAAGTTGCAAAGGCCTACGGCATCCGTCGCTCTGACAGTCGCGCCCTGATCAATATCTCAGTTTTAAAAAATGCTGAAGGTAAAACTGCAACGGCTGTAAAAGCCAAAGTGACTGCTTCAGGCCGCAACCTGACCGGTCAGACCCGCAATGTTGATATGAGAGAAATCGATGACGGTGACGGTGCGATCTATTACATCGGTGAATTATCCGTCAGAAATATGGAAACCTTTGATTTCACCGTCGTGGTTTTAGTGGAAGGCCAAAACAGACCTTTCAACGTAAAATTCAGACAACAGTTTTATACCGAGTAAAACCCGTCACCCCGGACCAGAACGAGTCACCCCGGCCTTGAGCCGGGGTCCATTTTTTTTAACCTTCGATCGTTCCAAATCAAAATGGATTCCGGCTCAAGGCCGGAATGACGACCCCCAAACCGGAATGACGATTTCCCGCTACTTCCTGGCCTTCAGGACAGCACCGTAGCCAACACGGTAATCCGGATACATTAAGCTGAACCCGCTACCCCGCAATCTTTGGTTACTGACCCGCTTACCACGGTTTGCATGCTCATCGATCAGGCCTGCTGGTGCGGTTGCCCCCTGAGCTTCAGCCAGCCATTTGACAACATCATAACGAGGTGCCGGTTGATCATCTGATGCTATATACAAGGCTTCCGGCTTATCAAGCAACAACAGATGCTTCAATGCCGCTGCAGCATCGTCACGGTGAATTCTATTGGTATAAAAGGCAGGGTACTGTTGAACTTCAAAGCCTTCTGAAACAGCCAGTCTGATTAATCTTTCACGACCCGGGCCGTAAATACCTGAAATCCGGACAACGACCAGGTTTTCTGTGCAACTGGCAGCCAGTTGTTCCATCTCCAGCAGGACCTTACCGTTAAAACCCGTTGGTTCAGGCGAAGTCGCTTCATTGACCATACCGCCATTGGACTCTCCAAATACCGCAGTGCTTGAGACCATCACTGTTCGGGCGGGCGCTTGCTTCAGTCCAGCCCATAAATTTTCCCAACCCTGAATGAAAATGGCTTCATATCCAGCCAGATCCCGACTTGCCGGTGTCGGTAAAAACACCAGGCTGTCGATAACTTTCGGTAGATTTGTAAGTGTCCCGGGCTTGGTAAGATCGGCTTGAATGGGTAACACGCCATCTGGCAATGTTGAGGTATCACGCTTCAAGCCATAAACAACATGGCCATCCTGCAACAATGAAACTGCCAGAACGTTTCCCACATCGCCGCAACCGGCTATCAGCACATTCATTACGCTGTTTCCGGTTCCGGACCATCAGGACGGGCGCGCGATCCGGGCAGGGTTCTCAGCCATATCAACCAGACCACCAGCGCATCGAGAATAATCAAAGCCTGCCACAAATACAGGTGAAACCATTCAAATGCTGTGTAATTCCACTGGCCAAGGTAATAAAGGCTTATGATTCTTACCAGGTTGAGCAACTGGATGGCAAAGAACCCGGCAACAAAACCAATCACCTTGTTCTTAAAAGGTGCCGGAAACGCAAATATGGCAGCAAACAGAATGATAACGGCCTCAAGACCATTACAGCCTCGCTCAATACGCACACCGAAGCCTGAGACCTTGTCACGGATCACGTTGCCGGTGGCTATGACGTTGTCGTCAAAGGCCTGCACAATCCAGACACTGATATCTGCGATCATTGAAGTGAACGGAAGGATGAAGTACTTTTCCGCTGGCTGTAAAATCTCCAGCGTAAACAGTCCGATCAATAATACTGAGAATATGATAAAAAATCGAAGCATTAAGCTAGTTGCCATTCCTGTTAAACAGATTCGGGCAATGGTACCCAAAGCACAACGGGCTTGCACGCCGTTTGTGCGAGCGACGCATACGGGATGAGCATGGTCAGCCAGAATATTTTCCTGATTGGCCCGATGGGCTCAGGCAAGACTACGATTGGAAAACACCTGGCAGAAATTCTCATGCTGGATTTTTATGATTGTGACCATGAGCTTGAGGCCTTGACCGGTGCCAGCGTTAACCTGATATTTGATGTTGAAGGTGAAGCAGGGTTTCGCTTGCGGGAAACCCGCTTGCTTAAACAGCTAAGTGAAAAAAACGGTGTGCTGATTTCAACCGGTGGCGGTGTAGTTTGCAGCGAGGAAAACCGCCGCGTATTGTGCTCACGGGGATTTGTCGTTTACCTGAAAACCAGCATAGAAAAACAACTCAAACGACTGAGCCAGGACAAAAGCCGGCCATTATTACAGATTGAAGACAGAACACAACGGCTGCTGGACCTCGCCCGGGTACGTAATCCGCTTTATGATGTCACCGCAGACCTTGTATTCGTTGCGCGCAGTTCGAGCGTACATGCAACCGCAAAAGCACTTGCTTCCGCCATATTAGAGCAGGTGGACCCACTCAAGCCGGAGAAACCACATGCAGACAGTTAAAGTTGACCTGGCAGACCGCAGTTACATGGTATACATCGGCTCCGGCATACTCGGCAAGCAGCATCCCGCGTTTGATGTCACCACCGGAAGCACTGTCCTTATTGTCAGTAATGAAACCGTTGCACCCCTGTACATGGAAACAGCTAAAAAATCACTGGCTGGTGCAGATGTTCATAGCCTGATTTTGCCGGATGGTGAAACATATAAAACGATGGAATACTGGTCGAAAATCATAGACAAGCTGATCGAAATACGCGCTACCCGGGATGCAACAATTGTCACGCTGGGTGGCGGTGTGATCGGTGACATGGGCGGTTTTGCTGCAGCAAGCTATATGCGGGGAATCAATTTTATCCAGATACCCACCACCCTTTTGTCGCAGGTGGATGCCTCGGTGGGCGGCAAAACAGGTTTCAATCATCCAATGGGGAAAAACCTGATCGGTGCGTTTCATCAGCCAGGCGCGGTGCTGGTCGATATCGAAACACTGAAAACTCTGCCAACACGGGAATTCTCAGCCGGCCTTGCGGAAGTGGTCAAAATTGCCGCCATTCGTGATGCAGATTTCCTGGACTGGCTTGAGAATAACAGTGTAGCCATCATGGCCAGGGAGCCCGGGGTAATTACCAGCATGATCAAGCGCAGCATCGCCAACAAGGCCGATGTTGTGGCCGAAGATGAACGTGAATCCGGGGTCCGTGCACTGTTGAACTTTGGGCATAGCTTTGCCCATGCTCTGGAAACACTGACCGGCTACACGTTATACCTGCATGGTGAAGCTGTTGCCATTGGCATGATGGTGGCTGGCAGGCTCAGTGAACTCAGGGGCTTGTGTGCAACCGGGTTCAGCAACCGCCTGGGTACCTTATTACAGTCATTTGACTTACCCCTGGATCTTCCGGCCAACCTGGATACAACCGATGTTCTTGAAACCATGAAACTCGACAAGAAAATTATTGCCGGCTCAGCCAGGCTGATACTGGTAGAATCCGCCGGTCAGGGAATTATTGACAGCAGTTCTGAAAGGACGCAGATTGTTGCAGCGATCAAGACCTGCCAGGCAAAATCTTAAAAAGAGAACCTTTGAATTACCCATGAACACACCATTAAAGAATGATTTATACATCAGGGCATTACTTCGCCAACCAACAGAACGGACGCCGATATGGGTGATGCGCCAGGCCGGGCGCTACCTGCCTGAATACCGGCAATTACGCGCCGAAGCCGGCAGCTTTATGAACCTGTGCACCAACCCGGAACTGGCTTGCGAGGTCACACTGCAACCCCTGCGCAGGTTTCCGCTGGATGCTGCAATTTTGTTTTCAGACATATTGACCATTCCCGATGCAATGGGTCTCGGACTTTATTTCATTGAAGGCGAAGGCCCGAAATTTGAGAAAGTGATCACCTCTGCTGCGGATGTCGAGCAACTAAAACGACCTGACCCGTCAACATCACTGGCTTATGTCATGGATGCCGTGGCATTGATCCGCAAAAACCTGGAAGGTGATGTGCCCCTGATCGGTTTCAGCGGCAGCCCATGGACACTGGCCACCTACATGGTTGAAGGCGGCTCCAGCAAGACCTTCTCAAAGATCAAAAACATGATCTACGCCGAACCGCAAACCGCCCACCTTTTACTCGATAAACTGGCAGATGCAGTGATCGATTATCTCAATGCGCAAATCGAAAGTGGCGCCCAGGCCGTGCAGATTTTCGACACCTGGGGCGGTGCCTTGTCACCGGATATGTTCCGCGAGTTTTCCTTGCGTTACCTGGAAAAAATAGTGGCCGGACTGCAGCGCTCATACGACGGCAAAACCATCCCGGTGGTGTTGTTTTGCAAGGGCTGTAATTCACATCTCGAAGCCATCGCCGACACCGGCTGTGACGGCATGGGTGTCGACTGGACCATCACACTTGCCGAGGCAAGGGCCAGAGTCGGTGACCGCGTATCCCTGCAAGGCAATCTTGACCCCGCCATCATGCTAACGAATCCTGAAATCATTGAAAACCAGGTAAAAGAAACGCTCGCCAGTTTCGGAAAAGGTTCTGGCCATGTCTTCAACCTTGGGCACGGAATCACACCCGAAGTTGACCCCCATCATATGACTGTTCTCACCGAAAGTGTGCGCGACTGTAGCCCTGCGTGGCATAAGGACTAAGCAGATCCTAATCAACCCAATGCAATACATCACGAATAACAGACCAACGGGGCTCTTTGGGTTTCGCACCACCACCACCAATCCAGTGCTGGAATAATTTATCCACCAGGCCATTCTTTGTATTCATCTCCACCCAGGTGGAAATGAACCCGGACCATTCTGTATTGCCCCTGAGCAAGGGCTCGGCACCGTGGCTCACCTCCTCATCCTCCAGGTCATAACGCCGGAATAGCTCCTTGATGTTCTCCACCAGCTGGGGCAATACAACGATAATTTTGGCCGCAGCGAAAATCGTTATAAGTGTGTCCCTGGGAATAGACAACAGATCCCGATATTTAAAGGGCGTGACCGCAGTAACCAGCAAGGGCAGAACAACAAAACTCAAGGTAAACGCGATGCCAGGACATCAAGCATTCGCAACAAGCCTTCCTTTCCGGGTATCCCGCCGATATTGCTGATCAGGGATACAACGATATAAGGCAGTACGGTCATCTGCAACAAGCCGATGTATACCTCTCCGCCTATGGTAAACGGAGCCGCCATCTCGCCAAGGAAAACACCGGTCAGAATACCCAGCACCAGACCGAGCAGTATTTTTGAAGTAAATGACATAACACGTGTTTCGTTTTCAGGAAGCTGCTGATTATATCCGTTAAGCCCGCCCAATCTATCGAGAAAAATTGTTTTGACCTCATATACGTTTCTACGCCCCGGTATCCATACTTTCGTCACTGGCCCTTGATCAAGGGAATTACTAGAATAGGGTCGGTTTGGGAGACTCCTATGCGCGTTCGACTGCTATTGTTCATTGCGGTACTGCTGGTGGCAGTTGTGACACTGTTCCTGTTGCTGCTGGCCACTGACACCGCACTTTCGGTATGGCAACGCCTGCGCGAAGTTCCACTGTGGTTACAGGTGGCTTACTCGTTGGTACTAATATTGATCTCCGGCGCCACACTCTGGCTTACCTGGCACTGGTTGAAACCAGGCGATAAAAAAGTATTAAAGGAGAGTAAAACACTTGATCCATTTTCTTTGCAGGAAGAACTTGTCGAGTCGGCAAGTGCGGGGGTTGATGTCAGCGCTGCCATTGAGGAAATTAAAGAACAGCAGCGCCGTAAACAAAGTGGAGAGGTTTTCATTGCCATATTCGGTGAGATAAGTACCGGCAAAAGCAGCCTCGTCAAGGCTTTGCTACCAAAGGCTGATATGCAAACCGACCCCAGGGGCGGTACAACCCAAAACGTGAGTCACTACCGATGGCAGGCTAGTTCGGGTGACTCTGTCATTATTGCTGATTTGCCGGGTTTCAATCTTGACGACAATCCGGAAATACTCGAAGAAGCCCGCCGCGCACACCTCGTGGTATTCCTTTGTGACAGTGACATTACCCGCAGTCAGATGGATCAACTCGAATGCCTGCTCTCCATTGAAAAGCCACTCATCGTCGCGTTGAACAAAATCGACCGGTTTTCGGCCCCGGAGGCACGCGCTATCGCCGAAAACATTTCGCATCGGACCGCTATCAGTCAGGATGATGTTGTTTTCATCCAAACGGGCGGTCATGAACAAGTCATTAAACTGCTGAGCGATGGTGGTGAGGAAACCGTTACACGGGACCGTACCCGGGACATCGACCCGCTTCGTAAAGCCTTGCAACGCAAGCTGGATAGCAACCAGGAATTAATGGAACAGCTTCGTGATACCGCAGTCCTGCTGCTGGCCTCCGAAAAACTGGAGCAGGCACGTGATGTCCATCGTGAACAACAGGCGGCAGAACTGGTGCAAACCTATTCAAAACGGGCTGTCGTGGGCGCCCTTGCTGCAGTCGCACCGGGTTCTGACATTATTATCCAGGGTTTGTTGGCAACCCGACTGGTGCAGGCCCTGTGCAAGGTTTACGGCGTGTCTGCGAAAGATGTGGAAATCGAATCATTTCTTCGGCTCGCCGGTGGTAAGGTTAAGAAGATGACGGCCATTACCTTGGCCATCACCGGCAATGCACTTAAGGCCTTTCCCGGGATAGGAACGTTGACAGGCGGAATAATTCATGCCGTTGCCTATGGCATGATTTTCGACAGCCTTGGACGTGCTGCCGCAGAAACACTCGCCAGTCGGGGTGACTTACGCCCCTATCCGGCTGCGAAAGCCTTTGAGGAGATGCTGAATGAAAATCTTGAAGCAGGCGCAGTCCGCTTTGCAAAACTTGCCCTGGCTGAAAAAGGAAAAGAAGAAAAATCCTGAGCAGCACCTGGTTAACGCCAACCAGCAAATCCAGATATTGCTGACAGATACCGCAGTGCCAGCGGCGAACGGGATTCTTTCATTCTGAGCATCAGGGCAGCGATCATGCCAAGATCTTCTTCGGATTGATCCATAATATTGATGACTCCTAACGCCATGACAAAACGCGTAAATCAGCAAAAACATTATTATAGAAAGTGTCCAGGTGAATTTTAAGTGTTAGGACATGATAAACTTGCGCCGTAAACCAATCGTGCTACCAATTCATCGAGATTTTTTAAATGAAAAAACTGTTGTTGATTATCCTTGCCTTTTCAATTCATATTGCAGCCAATGCCGTAGATGAGTTCTCTACACTTGAAGAGCGAATGACCGGTAAAGAATTCAAAGATACCGGGCTTGGAAAGCTGACTGATCAAGAACTCGCCAATCTTAATGATTGGCTAAGTCGTCATTCAGTGGCTACCCTGGAAAATGCATCTGCCCGACCAGCCGCCGGTGCTGCAAGTGCCAGCACCACACAAGACACACGGGGCTTAAAAGAGAAAAACAAAGAAAACGATGAACTGGGCAAGGTGATACACGGCACTATCGTTGGAACATTTGACGGCTGGAACCGAAAGGGTACATTGTTCAAATTGGCCAACGGCATGATTTGGCAGCAAACCGAAAACGATACCTTTTTTGTCAAGGCAGTGCAAAATCCTGAAGTAACAATTACAAGGGGGCTTATGGGAAATTGGCGTTTATCTTTGGTGGGCCATAATTCAGCCGTGCGGGTAAAACGCATCCAGTGATACGGCAGCTTCACACCTTTGAAAGGTGACTGTAAAACAATCTGACTGTTTCAACTGGTTCGGACAAGCAATGGTTAGCCCGTCCGTACCAGTGTCTTACCATATCGAGCAACGCTTTCCTGACAAGGATGACTAGTCGGATTCAGGCATTGGCAGTGGTGCCGCATTCTTTGCTTCATTGAGCGCGTCAAGAAGTATGTTCGCCCATCCCGTGAGAATCCTTGCAGCCGCTTGCTTGTTGCTCGATGAGGTTGTCCAGGTATAGAAACCCACATCATTCTCATTGTCTATCCTGCGATCAAGCGCCTTGGCGATGAGGTCACCGGTTTCAGAATCAAATAGTTCGATGTACAAGGTCATCTCGCCGGCAGAACGTGCATAGCTGCTACTCCTGCCAGCGCCATGTTGCTCCGGCGCTGTCACATCCAGGTTAATAATTGAGGGGCGAATCAGTAATACATCGTTTGCAGCCTCCTCAACCAATTCGTAACCGCCGTTGGTCAGTGTTTCACTAAATATAGTTTCAAATTCCCGTGCCAGGTCCTTCTTGATTCCCGTGGTGTTTACTCTGCTAATTTTACTGGCGGAACGTGACTTCTGATCACGTTCCCAGTTTTTTTTAAAGGCAACTTCAGGTGCAAGGAGCATAATACGCTTGTACACCCTAAGGTCGGCACCCGGCTCAACGTAAACGACAGCCATTTTTGAGTCTTTTACGAGCTGTAGTCCATCATCAGAAATATCAGGAAATTCTTTTGCCTTTGCAAGGGTGCTCAGAGAATATGCGCCGAAAATCAGTGAGAAAAGCAGTATAAATAATTTCTTGGAATTCATCGAATGGTTACTCCTTCAATTAAACGGATACAAATCTAATTGTATAGAAATCAGATTGCGGTTACTAACGATTAAAAAAAAACGAATGAACGGTTTACAATGATCTACCCGTGCTGCCTTTGCACGAACACCGATCAGTAATTTTCACTCCGGTGCCAACCATTCGATCGGCAACTTCAGTACACACATGGAAAGTCTATTGATCCATACTTTCGTCACTGGCTCTCGATCAGTAGACTTTTTAGAATATAGCTGGTTCGGGAGACTCATATGCGCGTTCGAATGTTTTTGTTCATTGCGGTACTACTGAGGAGATGCTGAATGACAATCTTGAAGCAGGTGCAATCCGCTTTGCAAAACTTGCCCTGGCTGAAAAAGGCAAAGACCAAAAATCCTGAGCAGCACCTGGTTAACGTCAACCAGCAAATCCAGACATTGTTGGCCAGTACCGGTATTTCTTCAGCGGTACGGCAGGAATTATTCCAGGAATTCGCCGAGATGGAGGCCATCTCGAAAAAATTGCAGCATAGCGAAATCCATATTGCGGCTTTTGGCCGTGTTGGAACGGGTAAATCGTCGTTATTAAACGCCTTACTTGGCCGCAAGGTATTTTCAACCAGCCCCCTGCATGGTGAGACGCAGTTCCAGCAACGCAGCCATTGGGATACCGTCAATTCGGACCATGTTGTGTTGATCGACACACCGGGTATCGATGAACTGGAAGGCGAGGCACGTGAAGAAATGGCCCGTTCCGTGGCCCGTATTTCCGATATCGTGCTGATGGTTTGCGAAGGTGACCTGACAGAGACCGAATTCAAAGCCGTTCGCAGCCTGGCCGGGCGAAACCGACCCTTATTACTGGTATTGAATAAATCAGACCGTTATGGCGCAGCTGAACTGAACTCCTTATTAGAACATCTGCGAAATCGTTGCGAGGCATTTATCGAGCCCGACAATATTTTAGCTGCCAGCGCAGATCCGCGACCGGAACAACTCATCCGCATTGATGAAGCAGGTAATGAGCATCCTGCAGAGCGACCACGTCAAGCTGATGTCAACGAGCTGAAAACACGTCTGTGGAACATCCTCGAAAAGGAAGGGAAAACACTGGCAGCCCTGAATGCAGCACTGTTTACTACCGAATTGGATAGCCGGATAGCCAGCAAAATTGTACTCGCCCGGAAAACCGTCGCAGAAAAGATCATCAGGAATTATTGCCTTGCCAAGGCCCTTGTGGTGGCGGTGAATCCGGTTCCCGTGGCTGACTTGCTGGCAGCCGCCGGCACCGATGTGGCCATGGTGATACACCTTGGCAATGTGTATGGCTTCCAGCTATCCAGACGCGAAGCCAGTAAATTACTGCTAACCATCTCCGCACAGATGTTATTGCTAATGGGCGCCTACTGGGGTGTTAACATGGTTTCTGCGGCAATGAAAACCATCAGCGCCGGCATGTCCGCCGCATTAACCGCCGGTGCCCAGGGGGCGTTGGCCTGGTACGCAACCTATGTGACCGGCTTTGCTGCACAGACCTGGTTTGCCAAGGGTAAGTCATGGGGCTCAGCTGGACCCAAAGAAACCATCGATGAAATACTCGCCTCACTGGATCAGGATTCAATCCTGCAATCTGCACGCGCAGATATCATGCGTAAACTCAAGGGAACAGCCTAATCTACGCTGATACCGGCACTCTCAAGGTATTCTTTTAGCGGTTGCAACTCAGTGGCAAATCTCTTCCACTTATGGATTGACCGCGTATGGGCCTTCTCCCGCACCTGTACCGCGCTCGCTGTGGCACTGGGGGTTTCATTCTGATCAAAATCGAGACAAGCCTGCTCAAAACCCAGGCCCAGTTTGTCCAGCAGGCCCCTGATCTGACCTTTCTGATCAGCAACCAGTGATTCGTATTCGACCTCAATCACGCGATCCTGCAAAACATCTTCCCAGTGACGGCGTAAACGGTCATAAGCAACGTAATATCTGCCCAGGCTGTCCAACGTATAGGCATACTTGAAAAAAGACTGCTTATACATGGCAAAACAGCTGTCCATGGGGTTCCGCCGCAGATGAATGATGTGTGCATCCGGAAAGGCCTTGGCGATAAACCCGAGGTACAGGTAATTCTCAGGAAACTTCTCGATAAAATATGGCCGGTCGCTGAGCTTGTAGTCCACCGCATTCATATAACCGTCGGCAACCAGCCGGATATCTTTCTTTGCAGCGGCACCGATGATATCCGCACTCATGGCATCTGCACCCTGTACGCCACTGATACGGCGAATCAGCATCTGCAAAATATAGGTCTCTTCAGCACTTTCAACCTGTGAATGACTGGAAACAATCCGCTCGGTCAGCGTTGTGCCCGTGCGTGGCAGACCAACTATAAATATCGGGATTTTGCCCGGCTTCGTCGACCTTGGCGTGCCTTTTCCCGCAGCCAGCCAGTCAGCATTACAAACCTCGATAGTTTTATCGATGAGCTTTATATCGGTGCCAACATCGTAGCTTGATACCTGCGTAACTGCGTCACCGGCCAATTTGTAATAGTGAAATGCTTCCTGCCACCGCTCCAGATCTTCAAGCTCCTTGCCCAAGGCGTAGTACATGAAGATATTCTTTTCTGGTGACATCCTGGTGGTATTTAGAACTTTCTGCATCTGCTCTATGTGGGAAGAATTTTTTGCCTTCTCCAGGCGCGATAATTCATAGTGGTTTCTCTGGTGATTAGGGTAACGCTCCAGAAGGCTCAGGTAGATGTCTCGCGATTCTCTGATCTTGCCCTGGTACGCGGCGCAGGCAGCAAGGTTTGCCTGGAACTGATCCAGACCTGGCTGCAATTCGTTAGCTTTCTGATACAGGGGCCAGGCCCTGGCATGTAACCCTAGCCTTGAATAAATATTCGCGGCCATATCAAGATAAAGTGGACTGTTACCCAGGCGGGGTTCATATCGCTTCAGTAAAGCCATGGCCTCACCATGGCGCATCGATATTGCATACTGGTTAGCCAGCTCTATCGCTGCATCATAACGTCCCGCATCAAGGCTGATCGCTTTTGAAAATGTAGCTATCGCCTGGTTTGATCTTCCGGTCGTTTTTTCCACCAGACCGGACAGAAAATAACCTTCTGGGTCTTTTTTGGCCTGCTTTATTATCCTGTTGGCATAAATTTTTACCGTCGCCCAGTCACCGGCCTGGACAGCTCTTCTTGCAACGGCACTCAACTGTGAGAGATTGGCCTGCACTTAACTCACCAGGATTTGCTGAATGGTAACAATAAGTCGGCCGGCGGTAATTTATTCAATCTTGATACCCGCACTTTCAAGATGCTCCCTTAGCGGTTGCAACTGATTGGCAAACCGGGCCCATTTATTTACCGACTTGGTATGGACTTTTTCCCGTACCTGCACGGAACTTGCCGTGGCAATGGGTGACTTGTTTTTATCGAACTCAATACATGCCTGCTCAAATTCCAGACCCAATTTATCCAGCAGTATACGTGTCTGATTTTCCTGGTCAGTCACCAGCGATTCGTATTCAACTTCTATCAAACGATCTTTCAGGAGCTCCCGCCAATGATTGATCAACCGATCATAAGCCACAAAGTACTGACCCAGGCCATCAAGTGAATATGAAAACTTATACGCCCATGTAAACACCTGTTATACATGGAAAAACAGGAATCCATCGGGTTCCGCACAAGAAGGATTATCTTTGCGTTCGGCCAGGCCTTGGCAATAAATCCCAGGTACAGAACATTGAATGGAAGTTTGTCAATAAACATCGGCTCATCACCAAGCCTGTAGTTCACCGAGTCCAGGTAGCCTTTGGCAATCAGCCCGATATCTTTCTTCGCTACGGCCTCAACCATCTCCGGATTCATGCTTTCGATACTTTGGACACCGCTTTCCTGGCGCAGCATCATTTGCATAAACAGTGTCTCACCGATACTTTCTACCTGCGAATGAGCGGAAACAATTCGTTCGGTCAGCGTAGTGCCTGTGCGTGGCAGACCAACGATAAATACCGGTGATTTCCCGGAGCTATTTGTGCCTGGCCCGGCAGTCCCGCCTGCGAGCCATTCAGCGTTACAAACTTCAATTACCTTATCAATGACCGTGATGTCTTCCGCAACATTATAGTTGGCAACACTAGTGACAGCATCGCCAGCCTTCTTGTAATACTCGAATGATCGCTCCCACTGTTCCAGGTCTTCCAGCTCCTTACCCAGCGCATAATACATATAGATATTCTTGTCTGGTGTGTCATCAACGGTTTGAAGAATTTCTTCCATCTGCTCGATATGCGTCGTGTTCTTTGCTTTGTCCATACGGGACAACTCGTAATGATTTCGCCGATGGTTTGGAAAACGTTTTAACAAGCCCTGGTAAATAACCCGGGCTTCTTCAATTTTGCCCAGGAAAACACCACAGGCGGCGAAATTTGCCTGAAACAGGTCGACACCAGGCTGCAACTTTGTGGCTTGTTTAAACAAAGGCCAGGCCTTTTGGTGCATACCGATTTCTGTGTAAACTGTGCCAGCCAGATCCAGGTACATAGGACTATTGCTTAGTTTGTTCTCATATTTCGTTAGCAACGCGGCTACATCCTGGTTGCGCCGTGAGGCCGAATACAGGCTGGCCAATTCAATCGCAGCATCGTAACGGTCAGCATCCAGTGCCAGTACTTTTTCAAATGCTCGTGCTGCATCAACGGGTCTTTTTGACACTCTGTCTACGAGTCCGACCAAAAAATACCCTTCAGCGCTTCCCGCATCCAGCTGGAGAATCTCATTTGCGCAGATAGCGACTGTATTCCAGTCCTGGGATCGTGCGGCTCTTCTGGCCGCGATACTGATTTGTTCTGGCTTGCTTGTCATTTCGTATGAACCATTAACATCAATCACATTGGACACAGCGACAGATCGCCGCAAAAAGTTTGGAGTATTGTTATCGAATTACGATTGTTATACTAGTCTATTACGCCAAATGAACAAGCTCACACATGAACAAAACCAATTCTGAATTTGCACAGATAGCCAATAACTGGGATACATATTGGCATGGTACCGGCGATATTGGTGCGTACTCAAGTGGTGGCGTTAACCACCCGGCTATCCTGACGTTCTGGGATGAATTCTTTCAAGGTGTGGAACAGGGTTACACAAAGCCGAAGATCATCGATATTGCCAGCGGCAACGGTGCCGTGGTTGAGCGCGCGCTGGCAACATTTGGCGACGAGTTACCTGATTTTACCTGCCTGGATGTATCTGACGCAGCGATAACAAATATCCGCGAAAGGTTTCCCCAGGTAAAAGGTTTAGTCACAGATGCGCGCTGCATACCTTTGGACTCCGGCAGCTTTGACATTGCCACCAGCCAGTTTGGCGTTGAATATGCCGGTCTGGAAGCGATAAACGAAGCTGCCCGGCTACTGGCAAACGGTGGCCGACTCGCACTTTTGCTGCATAGCCAGGCGGGTAGTATCCACCGGGAGTGCATGGAAAGCCTGGATGCCACTGTCCGGCTACAGGAATCCCGATTTATACCGTACGCAATCGAAATGTTCGACGCTGGTTTCAAAGCTGTCCGTGGCGCTGACAGGGCCCCGTATGATGCTGCCGGAAAACAATTCGCCCCGGCCATCGGGGCACTTGAAGCCATCATGGAGCAGTACGGCCAGCACGTCGCCGGCGATACCATTGCCCGCCTCTACAACGATGTAGGTCAGATTCACCAGGAGATTCAACACTACGAACCAGCCGAGGTATTGGACTGGCTGAGCAGGATGGATGGGGAACTGGATGCTTACGCTGGGCGCATGTCATCCATGAGTGATTCAGCTATCGGTAGTGATACATTTGAGCAAATATGTGACGGGCTTCGCAGTCGTGATTACACGATAGAACGTGCAGAACCGTTGATGGCGCCAGACCAAGACCTCCCATTGGCCTGGGTTCTTGTCGCGACAAGATGAATCTTCACAAGATGATTTGGCATTGCAATTCGCACACGCCAGGATAAAAACATGACAGAGAATCTGAATAACCCAGACCAGGAAAAACTGAAGGCCTGGATAAAGACACAGCTCGATATTGCAGTATGGAAATTGATTGACAGGGGTGACGTTGAAAGTCTTATGGTTGAAGCAAAACCAGCCTGGGTATTTCCATTCCAGATATTAATCGGCAAAATTCGCGCACAAGGCAAATCAAAAGAATTTGACTGGTTTATCTGTGGTGATGTTCCGACAGACTCCCTGGAATCCACGGTCGCATCCACTCCAAGAGACGCAGCTAGACATTTCTCCATGAAATGGCAGCTACAAGCTGCACGACATCAGAGTCTGACAGGCCAGGAATCCACCGAGTCTGAGCCAAAGTCTGGCCAGGACGACCATGGTGATCAATTGGCAGATAAGGCAGAGTTATTGTATGCGCTGGTGGATGACGCAAGATTGTGGCAGCAATAAAATAGTTTTCGAACTTACCCCATTAAGTTCACCAGTAACTAAACAAAAACACTGTTATAAAAAAGAAGGGCCGCTAAATGCGGCCCTTCCAACTAGCTAGCCAATATCTGGCTTATCAGAACGCCCACTGGACGCGCAGGTAATAACCTCGGCCAAACATACGGTAAACTGAAGGATCCGTCGTTGCATTGAAGCCTACTTCAATAAACGGTGGTTCCTCATCCGTGATGTTGGTGATACCAGCAGTGAACTGGGTGCTGCTACCAAAGGCATTCCAGGTATAGCTACCAATCAGATCATGGTACAGGTAAGAGTCGATCTTCTGGATGTAGGGATCAACCGGTGAATTCAAGAAGGTATCTGCATCCAGACTGCTGATGTACTCACCCAGGTAGCTGACTGAGAAGTCACCAAGCATCCACTGGAAGGAGAAGTTCCATTTATCATCTGCGTACGTACCACCGTCCTGAGCGGTCGGGTCAGTTGAACGACCTGACAGATCTATCTCTTCATCACCCGGCTTGGCGGTCTTGGTGCGCTCTAACAAGTGCGACCACAGAAATGCTGCCTGTAACTGACCCCAACCGGTGCCGTAATCCCAGCGTATCTCTGTATCGACACCCTTGGCACCTTGCTCGGCGACATTCAGACTGCCATCGATCATGTAGTCAATGCCGTAATCATGCGGACGGCGAAAAATCAGGTCACATGAAGTCTGGTTCTGATTCACGTAGCAATCATCCAGGATGAACTGCACACCCAGAGAGCTGATGCCATCTTCCAAATCAACCTGCCAGTAGTCAACCGTAGTGGTAATGCCGTGGTCGCCAAACTGCGGCGTCCAGACCACACCAGCGGTGAAGGTATCACCGGTTTCAGGTATCAGGTTCGGGTTACCGCCAACCTTTGCAAGAACCTGTCCTTCATCCCCAGGAGCCGGACCCGCACAACCTGGTGCGATATTCCCTAGAGTGTCCGGAGTACATGGATCGGAAAATGTCGGGAAGTTGTCAATCTGGCCACCGAACAAGTCGGAGATCGTCGGTGCGCGGAATACCGTACCGTAGGTGGATCTCAGTTTAACGGACTCGATCACCTGGAATTCAATGCCGATCTGATAGGTCGTATCGCTGCCAAATGCATCCCAGTCATCGTAACGTAAACCGCCTTTCAGGTACATATTCTGCGTGCCGTTATCCCATACCGGCAACAGAACCTCAGCGAAGACAGCGTTATTTGTCAGCTCACCCTGGGTGCCTGCACCTGCGTTACCAGTCACTGCATTAGTAGCCTTACCGGAATCAGGACTGTACTTGTATTCCTGTTTCCAGAATTGGTAACCCACGGCCCACCCCATCTCACCGCCCGGCAGGTCGAAATTGGAACCGGCAAGCGTTGCACCAGCATTGGTCGCTTTCGTAACAAAGGTGTCGGTCAGCGTAGCACTGATATAATCAAGCATGTCTTGTGTGACCGTTGAAACAAGTACTTCGCCGGTTTCACGGACGATCTCACCACCACCAATAATGTTAAGTGGTACACAACCATCGATTAGTGTACCTGGATCATTGATATCGCCATAACATTCCGGTTGTCCGTCACCATCCATATCGGCTGAAGGGCCTAAGGCCGGACCCAACCGGGAAGCGACGTACTGACCAAAGTCCTGATCCGTTCGACTACGATAGCCCTGGTTGACATAAACATCCCAGTCCATATCAGCAAATGTGCCTTCGAAACCAAAAACGGCCTGAAACTGAATAATTTCCTGCTCAAACCGGCGTGGTTGTTCAAACATACGTCTACGAAGATCTACCGCAGGTTCATAAACCAGGGAAGCCCCGTTCGCCGCGTTATAGGCATCAATTGCCCGACGCAGGTAATAGTTATCTTCTGACATACCGTTGTATCCAACGCCATTGAATGTACCCTCGAAACCCGGGTCATTAAGTGAAAAATACGGCGTTGGCGCAAGTTCCTGCGAGGACTCACGGAAATTAGCCCGAAACTCAGAATTGAAGCGGATGTTGTCTGTGACATCAAAATGGCCTTCCGCGAACAGGTTAGTACGCTTATAAGGGGTCTGCATATAGTTAACCGGCGCATAGTTATAATTACGCCCGTCGTGTGGAATGATCAGACCGACTTCGTAAGGCTGTGTCGCCGGGGTACCGACCAGGAAACGACCCTGGGTCAACAAGTTGAAACGACCTTGGGGAATAGCCGAAGATCCAGATCTCCAGCAACCACCCGAAGGGGTACCATCATAAGGCGCAGTAAGCTGCTGCTCGCAACCCTGCGGCTCAATGTAGTACGAATCCTTCATGAAGTCCCAAGGGGTATCAGCCTGAAAAACCTCTTTCTGATCCACGTACTCGGCACCAAAAACAAAATTACCGGCTGCAAATTCTTTACCGGCAATCAGCCCGAAAATAGTTTGTTCACCACCGTTCGTATTGTCCCAGTCAGCATACTGAGCCGTAAATTCTACACCATCAAAGTTGCGACGTGTGATGATATTCACCACGCCCGCGACCGCGTCAGCACCGTATACGGCAGAAGCACCGTCTTTCAGGATTTCAACGCGTTCAATCATGGTAGATGGAATGGCCTGGTAATCGCCGCCGTCGACAACACGTTGGCCGTTGACCAGCGTCAAGGTACGGTCAGTACCCATACCACGAAGATCAATCAGTACCGCGCCGTTACCACCGTTATTGGTAGTGGTGCCGATCGGTGAACCGGACATGGATGGCATGCTTTGTAGCAAGTCACCAACGTCGGTCAAACCTGTGATTTCCATTGCTGCACGGTCGATAACCGTTACCGGGCTTGCACTATCAATATCGGCGCGCTTAATGCGCGAACCGGTTACGATCACTTCTTCTAATAGTAGTTCATCTTCGTCAGACTGCTCGTCCTGAGCAACAGCAACGCTTGTTAGCATAAATGCTGATGTCAGTCCCAGCGCGGCGGTTACCGCCAGACTTAATGGGTTTCTATGTTGCATAACTTTAACTCCTGTTTATTACAGTTTTGTCATAAGGCTCTAGAGTCGCTTTGAATAGCTAACGAAGGCAAGGAAATCCAACAGTTAGCGACCTAGTGCCATATGACAAAACTGTAATAAATCAGGAGTTAAA
>PVMK01118290.1_pt1 | contig 27761 bp, 30 predicted proteins | sample 1853481 | NCBI WGS metagenome assembly PVMK01 (sample SAMN08533507, study PRJNA380276) | Marine sediment metagenome, whole genome shotgun sequencing project. | reverse complement strand
AAGCGCTCCATCAGCTTGGACCCCTCCATCCTGGGGCCGGCTTCCTGCAAGTTGGTCGCCGCCCAGCCCGGGTGACAGGCAACGCTGATCGTGCCGTTACCCGCGTCTTTGAGTCTCCGGTCGAGCTCATGGGTGAACAGCAGGTTCGCCAACTTGCTTTGCCCGTACGCGCCCCACTTGCTGTAGCTCTTCTCGGATTGGAGATCGTGGAACCGGATCTTGCCGAACTTGTGCGCGATGCTGCTGACGTTCACGACACGCGAGCCAGGCGTCCCCAAGAGCAGGTCGAGCAGCTGTCCCGTCAGCGCGAAGTGGCCGAGGTGATTGGTGCCAAGCTGCATCTCGAAGCCATCTGTGGTGGTTCGCTTCGGCAGCGCCATGACGCCTGCGTTGTTGATCAGCGCGTTCAACTGTGAGTGACCCTCACGAAACGAAGCCGCAAACGCCTGCACGGAAGACAGGTCGGAGAGATCGAGCGGGATGAGCTCCAGTCGCGCAGTCGGAGCTTCGTTCTGGATGCGATCGGCAGCAGCCTTGGCCTTGTCTTGGTTCCGGCAGGCGAGGACCACGTCGGCCTTTCGCTTGGCGAACGCGAGCGCCGCCTCATAGCCGATGCCGCTGTTGGCGCCTGTGACGATCATCACACGGCCCGACAGGTCCGGGACCTGATCGAGATTCCAATCGTGAGGCATGACGCGCACCCTACACCCCCAGGGCGGCCAACGCTGCCGCACCGGCTGAAAAGAACACCCCTCCCCCACTGCTCGTGGTAGATTTCGCCCGTTGGGTGCAGTGGGCCCCCGGCAATGGGAGGGTGAATATGCGTATTTTGATTATTCTAATGTTAAGCGGAACGCTCGGGGTTCTGGGTTGTGCAACTGATGAAACCAGCGACAACGGAGGCGACGGTGGCTCAGGAGGCGAAGGCGGGGCCGGAGGCGGGGCCTCGGCGGAGGCGATCGATTTCTGCGGCCGGTACGATACCACTTGCGGGTTCGGGGAGACCGACCGATATGCGGATGAAGCGGCGTGTCTCGATGCCTACGACAACTCCGGACAGTCAACTTGCTACGAGACGCATCTCGGACTTGCGGGATCCGACGCGGGGACGCACTGCCCCCATGCGACCGGCATAGGTGAGTGCCCAGCCCCTTGATCGACAGCGTCTAAAAGGGGACAAGTCCCCTTGATCAAACGTGAAACGGGACCCCCTGGGGTCCCGTTTCGCAATCTTGGCTGGGTGGTGGCTCGAGATGGTAACAAGCTGACTGCGAAGCACTAAGAAGCGTTGGGCAGGCAAGGAGAATGGGTATGCGATTCATCGTGGCATTGGTTTTGGGTGGAGCACTCGCGCTGGTCGGGTGTGGTGATGATGGCGGTTCGGACGGAAGCGCTGGCTCCGGCGGAAGCGGAGAAGGGGCTGCGCCGACGATCACGATGGTGGCATGGGAAGCAACCCCGGACTGCGCGGCCCGCCAAGAGTCCAACGTTTTTGTAACGGTCACAGCAACCGATCCGGACACCGACGCCGGGGATTTGATCTACAGCGGAAGCGTCAGCGGCTGCCTCATCGGCGAAATCAACGCGGCGGTCTCGACAGTCAGCTGTCCGAACCTCGCGGACTATCCGGGCACCGTAATGGTGTCGGACCCGGACGGAAACAACAGCACGCCGGTGGCATTCACCGTCGGGGTTTGCGAGACGGAAAGCTGCACGACCGACCCAGACACCTGCGGTTAGAGCCGGCACTGACACTGGCACCGACACCGGCACTGGCACTGACACTGGCACTGACGCTGGCACTGACGCTGACACTGGCGCTGACACTGGCGTACGTCGACTTCTACGCAGGAGGTCGGCTCGGGATGGGCAGCACAGTGAATGGGTCGGCGCCTCGACGTATGTCGACTTGAGGTGCCGGGCGACGGGGCTCCCATTCGCGAGCACGCCCGTCCCGAGCCGTCCTCCGGGTGACTCAGCCGCACCACACAGTTGCTGACACCGATACTGGCACTGACACCGCCCTCTGTTATGCTCCCGCGTCTCAATGTCCGAAACGACTAAGTATGAAGCCGAGGTCGTCGTCATTGGCGCGGGCCTCGCCGGTATGGTGACCGCGCTCGAGTTGCTCGATGCCGGCAAACGCGTCGTCATGTTGGACGCGGCCACGCGCGAGCGCTTCGGCGGACTCGCCTTGTTGTCGTTTGGCGGCATGTTCTTCGTCGACTCTCCGGAGCAACGCAAGAACGGCATCAAAGATTCGGTCGACCTTGCGATGAGGGATTGGGTCCGTTACGGGGATCTCGACCCTGACGACGTGTGGCCATTCCGGTGGGCGGAAGCCTACGTCAACCGTTGCACCGAAGAGGTCCGCGGCTGGCTTGCCGAGCGCGATGTGAGCATCTTCCGCGCCGTCGGCTGGACCGAGCGCGGGTACTTCGTGCCCGGCAACTCGGTGCCGCGGTTTCACATCGTGTGGGGCACGGGTGAAGGCATCGTGTTGCCACTGATCGAGCGCCTCGATGCGCACGAAAAATCCGGGAAGCTTCAGCTGCACTTCGACCATCGAGTCGACGGCATCACCCAAGAGGGCGGCCAAGTCGTCGGTTGCCATGGCGCGAGCAACGCCGGGTCGTTCGAAGCGACGGGCGACGCCGTCGTCATCGCCGCAGGCGGGATCGCAGGCGACCATGACAAGGTGCGCGAGGTGTGGCCGAGGGACCAATGGGGCGAGCCACCCGAGCACATGCTCAACGGGTCGATCCTCGAAGCCGACGGCAAGCTCCTCGACCGCGCCCAAGAGCTCGGCGCGAACATCACGCATCTCGAAAAACTGTGGAACTACGCGGCGGGCGTTCGGCACTGGGAGCCGCTGTTCCCCAACCATGGGCTGAGTCTGGTTCCCGCGAAGTCTCCGGTCTGGGTCAACTATCAGGGCCGCCGCTTCGTCGACCCCCCGTTGGTCGGCGCCTACGACACCCTGATGCTGGTCGATCGTATCTGCCAAGAGAAAAAGAAGTACTCCTGGCAGGTAATGAACCGCAAGATCGCCAACAAGGAGTTCGCTGTTTCGGGAGCCGAGTTCAACCCGGCCGTCCGCGACAAGAAAATGCTGACTTTCCTTCTACGCCTGCTGCAGGGCAATGGAGAACAGGTTCAAGAGTTCATCGACCACTGCCCTGACTTCGTCACCGCGAGCACCGTAGGCGAGCTCGCAGACAAGATGAACGCACTGACGGGCACCCAGGACGTCGACGCAGTCCTGCTCGAGCGCGACATCGCCGACTACGACGCCAATATCGCGCGAGGCCCGAAATTGCAGAACGATGATCAGCTTCGTCGCATCGCGCACGTTCGCCAATACCTCGGCGACCGGCTGCGCACCTGCAACATGGCGCGCATCGTCGACCCGGACGCCATGCCGCTGATCGCGATCCGGATGCAGATCCTGACGCGCAAGAGCCTGGGCGGCATCCAGGTGGACCTCGATGCAAAGGTCCTCAACCAACAAGGCGACCCCATCCCCAACCTGTTCGCCGTCGGCGAGGCCTGCGGTTTCGGAGGTGGCGGGATGCACGGAAAGCGGGCGCTCGAGGGAACATTCCTCGGGGGCTGTGTCTATTCGGGCCGTGTCGCGGCACGCGCGATCAACAGCGGCCACGGGGTCAGGTAGTCCATGAAGCAAAGCGGTGCATGGTTGACGGCGCGAACGCTCAAACGGCACACAATCGGATGAGGCCGCCCATGTTGCACCGTGCTATCCTCGTTGTCTGTTCGCTTCTCGCGTGCGCGATGCTTGGCTCGATGTCCGTCGTGCCCCTGGCGGCGGCAGACCGTTCGCCGGACAAACCCGCCGCTCCGAAGAACATCGACGCAACGCCCCCGCTAGTCCCGATACCGAACGCCCGGGTTACCAAGACGGGCCTTCTCATCGGCGGCCAGCCGACCCCCGAGCAGCTCAAGGCTATTCATCAAGCCGGGTACAGACTGGTCGTCACGCTGCGAACGGACGCGGAGCCAGGCGACGAGGGCGAGCAGGCGGCCGTGGAACGCATGGGTATGAAGTATGTGTCGATTCCAGTCGCCGGCGCCAAGGGCCTCACGGAAGACAACGCACGGGCGCTCGACAAGGCGCTGGGCGAAGTCGACGTGCTGCCAGCGGTCGTGCACTGCGCTACGGGAGAGCGCGTAAGTGCCTTGTTGGGCCTCAAAGCATTCGTCGTCGACCGCTTGAGCGCGTCTGCGGCGATCGACTTGGCCAGGAGTCTGGGCATGAAGAGGCTCGAGGCCGCCCTACGCGAGCGAATCTCCGAGATCTGCAAATCCGACAAGTCTCGCAACTGCCAGGACGTGCCGTGAGCGACAAACCGAGCGCGTTGGTCTTGCTCGCGCAGGGCAGCGAAGAGATGGAAGCCGTGATCAGTATCGATGTTTTGCGTCGCGGCGGACTTGAAGTGACCGTTGCCGGCGTCGACGGTGCTGAGCCGATTCGGTGCAGCCGCGGCGTCGTCATCTCGCCTGACGTGGCACTCGACGACGTGAACGGCGATTTCGATGTCGTCGTCCTCCCAGGAGGCGCGGAAGGGGCTCGACGCTTGGCGCAGTCGGGCAAGGTGGGAGACATTCTTCGTTGCCAAGAAGAGAGTGGCCGCTTGGTGGGCGCAATCTGCGCGGCGCCGATCGCGCTCCCGGCCCATGGGGTGTTCGAGCACCGGCAGCTCACGAGCCATCCAAGCGTCAAGGAGATGCTCGAAGAATGGGGCGACTACAGCGAGCACCCTGTGGTAGCGGACGGTAACCTCATCACCAGTCGCGGCCCAGGCACCGCGTTCCCCTTCGCGCTGCGCATCGTGGGGATGCTCACCGACGCGCGACGTGTGGTCGAGATACGCGCGCCGATGATGTTCCCCGTGCAGGTCTCTTAGCCGGGCGGTTCGGGCGGCCGCGTCACGCGAGGTCGCACCGACACCTTGGCTCGTGCCACGTAGGACAGGAGCTTGCGAATGGGTGTCTCGTCGAAGAAACCTGGTGCGGTCGGCGTCTGGTCGGGCTCGGGAACCGGCAGGGTGGCGATGATTGCACCGTCCCCCGAATGACGAAACTTCACGTCGGGACTCAGCGACTCGATCATGCGCCTCGACGCGGTGTTGTCCGCCAGAAGCTCGGTGCAAAACCACCGAACGTCCCGCTCCCAGGCGGCTTCGATCAAGCGCTGCAACATGATCGCGCCGAGCCCCTTGCCATGAAAGTTGTCGAGAATGGTGACCGCCGGCTCGGCAGTGTCCGGCTGATCGCTCAAACGAACGAACCGAGCGCTCCCGACGCCCTCCGGCTTGGACACCAGATGCTTCCGAATGGCCCCTATCGCGAAGTGGTCGATGCCATCCACCTCGGTGAGGTAGCGAAGCTCCCTCTCGGTCAGCGTGGCTTTCGGCGCCATGAACCGCGCGTACCGGGAGTCAGCCGACAAGTGCTCGAAGCCGTCGAGGAGCAACTGCTTGTCATCGGGCCGCACGGGACGAAGGAGAATCCGTTGACCGTCCGAAAGTTGAACGGTTTCCTCGTAGGACTCGCCGTACCGGTAGTGCTGCTCTGCAACCCCCATCGCCACACTACCCTAGAGACGATCGAGCTCGCGCACAACAGCGTCCATCGCCGCCGCAGCCCCCATCCGCAGCCGATGGTCCACGATGTGTGACACCTGACTCGCGCCCGGGTTGACTTCCACCGTCAGAGCACCGCGTCGACGGGCGTCGATGATGGGCTCGGCGATGTACGGGAAGACGCTGGTCGTCCCGATTGAGAACACCGCATCGAACCCCTGCATCAACTGCTCCTGCAGCACCTTGGTCTGGTCGAGCGGCAGCATCTCCCCGAACAGGACCACCTCGGGCCTCACCAACGAGGCACACTCAGGGCATGACGGCGGGATGTCGAGGCCCGCGTAGCTGGTGACGCGCCAACGGTGACCGCAGCGTGTGCATACCAGGCGGTGCACGTCTCCGTGGATTTCGATGACGTGCTCGCTGCCTGCTGCGTGATGCAAACCGTCCACGTTCTGCGTCAGCGTCCAGACACGATCGATGCGGCGCTCGAGCTCCGCGATCACTTCGTGCGCCCGGTTGGGGCCCGCGCTACGGCAGGAGCTTTCGATTTGGTGAATGTACTTCCAGGTGATCGACGGGTCGCGCTTGAACATGGCCCCCGAGAGAGCTGCTTCGATGGGGATGCCGTCGTCGGTTTCGTCTTGGTCGTAGAGCCCCCCGATGCCGCGATACGTCGGCAAGCCCGAATCGGCGGAAACGCCGGCCCCGGTAACAAAAAGGACGCTCCGGCTTTCGCGAAGCCGCCCGACGATCTCGGAGATTTGCCGCTCCTCCACCAGGCTTGGTTATCGTATAATGGCGGCATGCGCCACTTCGTCCTCGACGCACCGCTCCACGAGCCGTTTCCGGACGACACACAGCAAGCCATGTTCGGCTTGGGGTGCTTCTGGGGCGCCGAGCGCAAGTTCTGGCAGACCGAAGGCGTGTACACGACAGCGGCAGGATATGCCGCGGGTGAAACCGAGAACCCAACGTACCAAGAGGTTTGCTCGGGCAGCACCGGGCACAACGAGGTGGTCCTGGTCGTGTACCGCCCGGCCCGGGTCACCTACGACGCACTGTTGGAGACCTTCTGGGAGAGCCACGACCCGACTCAAGGCATGCGACAGGGCAACGATCACGGAACCCAGTACCGCTCGGGCATCTACTACTTCGACGATGCGCAGCACCAACTGGCGACACGATCCATGCAGCGTTACCAAAGTGCGCTCCGCGAAGCAGCGTACGGCCCGCATCACGACGGAGATCATCCCCGCACCGCCCTTCTACTACGCCGAGGACTACCACCAGCAGTACCTCGCAAAGAACCCGGGGGGCTACTGTGGACTGGGTGGCACCGGTGTAGGATGCCCCACAGGCGTCGCGGAGCGCAAGACGAGCAAGGTAGATACGGGTTTTCAGCTGTCTATTTGAGCATCGCGGGTGCTTTTTGGTTGACCTATTGGCGGTGCTTCCATGTATGCTGCGCCGGCGGGCCGCAGGATGGGTGGAGGAACCCCGACAATGAAGCATAAATTACTGACGGCAAGCCTTCTCGTTGGGCTGCTGACGCCAGCGCTCGCCAGCGCGAATCCCGAGCCAACCGCATACGATTCCCGGAGCATCGGGATGGGGATCACGGGGGTGACGTACCTGGATCAACCCGCTGCGCTCGCGCTCAATCCAGCCAACCTGGAAGGGATCAATAAACTCGGCTTCACCTTTAACTTCACCGCCTTGCTGGTGAACCAGCGGGCGCCTGTTCAAGGCCCCAACACGGAGGTCGACTCCGGCATCGGACTTGGCCCAATTCCATCCGGCTTCATCGCCGGGAGAATCGCCCCCCGCGTCGTGTTTGCCGCGGGCATCTATATCGAGACCGGTTACGGATCGTCCTTTGATCAGGTGCAGTGTGTCGATGGTGATGTAGTGGGCGGCCCTCCCGACCACGCCCCGAGCACCCCGGATTCCACTCCGCCCTGTACCAATCCCGAACCTCAGAACCTCGACGTATCATTCTTCATCGGCGAGTTTTCGACAGGCTTTTCGTTTCGGGCGCATGAAAAGTTCTTACTCGGGCTTGCGTTACGGCTGCCCTTCTCCAAGCAGACCGCCGACCTCTATCAGAATATCGGTGCAACGGTCCCCGGCCTAGGCTACGCACGGGTGAAGAACGACCTCGGCGGGATGGGGTTCCCGGCGCTGCGATTCGGCTTCACCATCAAGCCACACCGCAAGGTCAGGATCAGCGCGATGTACCGGATGTATTCGAAGATCAAGCTGACTGGAACGACTGAAACCGCCCTCATCCCGGGAGCGGACCCCCTCACCCTCGACGCAGAAGCGGATTGGAACATTCCCCATGCGGTGCACTTTGGGGTCTCCTATCAGGCAAACAGCCACTTGCTTCTGGCTTTCGAGGGCCGCGTTCAGTTCCACGGGGCTGAGAAAAGCGGCAATCAGAACCAAACCGTGACTGCGACCGACCCCTCTGGGACTTTCCCCACAACGGTCATCGTCGTGCCTTTCGGCTGGCAGAACGCCTGGAGCGTCAAGATTGGGTTCGAGTATCGGTTCACGAAGGACTTCTTGGCGCTTCGATTGGGCACCAACCTCTCGAACGCCGCGACGACCGGGGCGTTCGGGCAGTATTTCACTCCGCCTCCGAGCTCTTTCATGTTTTCCACGGGCAGCGCCGGGCTGGGCTTTTATTGGAACGACCGGAACGACCCGAGCATCAAAGACAAGTACAGGCTCGATCTCGCGGGCCTCTTTTCCTCCACGGGTAAGACCTTCGGCAACGAGTACATCGACGGCCCCCCTCAGCAGATCCCGGGAACCGACCAGACCGTAGCCCCCTGTTCCAACGAACAGGTTGTGCGCACCGGTTGCCCGGGAAACTACCGGGTGATGACCTTCTGGGCGTCGGCGTCGTTCACTCTGCAGTACTAGCCGGTTCGCCAGAGAGGGCTGTGTTAGTGTCGGCGCCAGTAGTTGACGAAGGTCTGGTGAGCACGGGCGAATGTATCCTGCGCCGGCCCCCCCGAGCGCGCGATGGGTGGAGGAACCCCGACAATGAAGCACAGTCTACTAGCGGCATGCCTATTCTCAGGCCTGCTGACGCCGGCGCTGGCAAGCGCCAATCCAGAGCCCACGGCATACGACACCAAGAGCGTCGGCATGGCGCTCACCGGCACGACCTTCCTGGAGCGACCCGCCGCCCTCGCGCTCAACCCCGCCAACATGGAAGGCATCAAGAAGCTGGGGTTCACCTTCAACATGACGAACCTGTTGGTGAACCAGACCGCGCCGGTGAAAGGCCCCGGCACGAGTGTCTCCTCCGGGCTCGGCTACGGGCCGCTTCCGTCGGGCTTCATCGGTGGGCGAATCGCCCCGAGAGTCGTCTTGGTCGGCGGCCTCTACATCGAGACCGGGTATGGGTCGTCGTTTAGCCAGGTCGAGTGTCTCGATGGGGACGAAGTGGTCGATGGGGTGCCGAACACGGATCCCAACGGTACTCCACCCTGCACTAACGCCGCTCCGCAGGACCTCAACGTCACGTTCTTCGTCGGTGAGTTTGCCGTGGGCACCTCGTTCAAGATCCATGAGAAGTTCTGGCTCGGCGTGGCGCTGCGGTTGCCCTTCTCGAAGCAGGTAGCGGACCTCTGGCAGAACGTCGGCGCCGCGCTCGGCGGCTTCGGGTACGCGCGCGTCAAGAATGACCTCGGTGGTGTCGGTACGCCAGCATTGCGGTTCGGCGTCACTATCAAGCCCCACAAGAAGGTCAACATCGGCATCATGTACCGCATGGCCTCCAAAATTAAGATGACGGGGACGACAGAAACCGACCTCATCTCGGATCCGACGACCGGCGGGCCTCTCAAGCTCAACTCCGAGGCAGATTGGAACATCCCGCACGCCATCGCGTTTGGCGTCTCCTCCCAGGTGACCGCCAAGGCGTTGATCGCATTCGAGGCGCGCCTCCAGTTTCACGGCGCCCCGAAGAGCGGCAACATCAACCAAACCGTCACGGCGACCGATCCGAACGGCAACCTCCCGCCGTTCGTGATCGTCGTCCCGTTCGGATGGCAGAACACTTGGAGCGCCAAGGCCGCGTTTGAATACCGATTCACCGAGCTGTTCGCACTGCGAGGCGGAGGCAACATCGCGGCCTCGGCCACCACGCAGGCGTGGGCACAGTACTTCACGCCCCCGCCAGGCTTGAGCGGCAACATCACCACGGGCTTCGGCTTCTACTGGAAGGACCGGAACAACCCCGAGATCAAAGACAAGTACATGCTCGACATCGCCGGTGCGTTCGCCTTCACCGTCGGCGAGCTGGACAACCGGTACGAAGGTCAGCAGCTCCCAATCCCGGGCACCGACCCTGCCGAGCTCGTCGAGGTCTGCTCACGCGACCAGGTCGTGCGCACAGGTTGCCCAGGCAACTACAAGGTGCTCACCTACTGGGCATCTTTCTCATTCACTCTGCAGTACTAGTCGTCTTCATCGTTCGCGTCACTAGCAGCTTTGGGGGATTCGATCTGCGCGCCTAGGATCGGTGCGTAGAGCATTCGGTCGCGGCGCTTCCACCAGTGTCCGGTTGCGTCCCGCTCGGCGGGATCGGTGAGCTCGTATTGGTAGATGAGGGCGCGCACTTGTTTCGGGGGCTCGTCTCTGAACGGATTGTCGTCGAGGAGCTCGAGAACACTGGGCTCGTCCTGGAGCAGCCGGGTCATAAGATTGGCAAGCCAGTCGTTCCTGCGATAGTCGCCAAGGGCAGCGAACCACATTTGCCAATCGAGCCGCGGCTGGTGCGGCGCGGTCCACACGGGCGCTCTGCTGAGCGGGCCGGGCTTGTAGCGAAAAACGTATGGCTTCCAATTCTCGCCGTCTCCCGTCCCCTCGAGGTTGATCTCGAGACGCTCGAGTGGTCATCACCGAAAACAGGCCGTAGCTGTTGAATGTGCTGAAGGGGTAGATCGGGCCGAGTACCCCTCGGAACCCGGGAACCGAACGTGCCGGGGAAGAAGACGGCGGCTGAAAGCACGATGACCAGCGCGGGCCCCAGGGCCGGCCAGGGGAGCCTTCTCGGAGTCTCGGGTGCGGGTTGGGCCGGGGCGTATCGATTGGGGACGATGCGGAGGAGCAGCCGGTCGTCGAGTAGTGGGAGACACAGCACGATCGTGAGCAGGTTGAAAAAGCCGTAATTCCCAGTCAGTCCGATCAGGATCATCAAGCCGATGATCGAGCCGGCCGCGGTACGCCGAGCCCATGCTCGAGGAACCCACAAGAGGATGGGCGCGCCCAGTTCGACGGCAAACATCAGCGCGCAGCAAAGCACCTGAAACCAGTCCGGCAGCAGATTCGCGTACCACGCGAGCGGGGTGGGCAGTGGCTGCGTCCAGTAGTGATAGGTGAGCGCGCTCAGGTCCGCCCAGGACGGGTCGCCGCTGGCCCACTTCACGTAGGCCGATCGAAACACCAGCCGAAACAACAGCCACCACATTGCCCAGCGGGCCACCGGGTGCGGCCCCACGTGACCGCCCAGTCGATCCCAGGCGCGCCACGGAACGAAGAAGACGGCGGTGAACGACACTTCCAACAGCAGCGTGTCCCACTGAAACGACATGAACGGCCAGCCGAGACTGACAAACGAGAGATAGGCGAACCAGGAAACCAACAGCGAGACCTTCGGTACCAACCCGGCGAGCAACGCCGCAGCAGCGATGACCCCCACGAGCCAGACGCCGGTGATCATCGCGTCGCTGCTCGACCACCACAGCGCGCTCGGGTGCTGCCAGAAATTATGCCCCGCACTCTTCGCCGCTGCGACGAACGTCGCGATCGGCATCACGCCGTGGGAGCCGAAGAGCCCCTGGGCCTGGACGCCTAGAGACACGAAGGCGATGAGGAGGACCGCGCCTAGGCCGCGGGCGAAGAGCCAGGAGGAGACTGTGAAGGTTCGGTCGTCGCGAGCGGTGGGCACGGAAGCGGTGCTTATCACAGTGGCAGGTCCAGTGTCAGGGCCAGTGTCAGCAAACGTGTTGCGCGGCTGAGTCACCGGAGGACGGCTCGGGACGGGCGTGCTCGCAATCGGGGGCCCCGTCGCCCGGCATCTCAAGTCGACATACGACTAGGCGCCGACCCAATCGCTGTGCTGCCCATCCCGAGCCGTCCTCCTGCGTAGAAGTCAACGTGCGGCAGTGTCAGCGGCAGTGCCCAGGGGCAGTGCCCAGTGTCAGTGTCAGGAATGCCTTCACTAGTGTGCAGCTCACAAAGGTAGTGGTGGAAAGCGAGGCTAGAGCGGGCGGGGTTGCGCGGAAGCGCGAGCCGAAGGCGACGCCCGGCGCGCATGCGCCGCCAAGGCAAAGCGAAGCGCATGCCGCGGAGGGAGGATTACGCGGCGGGGGTGGGTGGGTTGGATGAAACAAGCCTGACAACGTTCCCACTCGCCACAACGCTTTCGGGTCGCACGCTAGTCTGATTCGCCGAGGTCGTCGCCGACCCGGGGCGGCCCGGCTCGATCCCAGCAGTCAACGCAGAACGCGACCCACTCGCAGCCAGGCACCGGGTGGACGTGCATGTGCGTCCCACAAGCGGCGCAGAAGAATAGGCCTTCTTCCTCGCCGGCGTGGAAACCCGCTCGCAACAGGTCGCCGCGGGTGGCGATCCCCCATCCGCTGTCGCCGCCCCTCACGATCAGTGCGCCCACCCCCTTCTCGCACATCTGAAGGCTCGCGCGCTCGGCGGTTTCGTACGCGCCGATGGTGATGGGCTGCGTCATGTAGAAGCTGACTGGCCTGCGGGGGAATGCGTCCCCGAGATCGCAGCGGATGCAGACTACGCCAACCGGGAAACGCCCCTCCGTGACCACGAGGTGTTGTACCCCAAAGGCCGAGGCGACTCGAAAGGCCTCAGCGACGGGAACGTCCGGTGCGATCGTCACCGGCCTGTCACTCATGACGTCAGCAACACGCATACAAAACCCCCGTTCAGCTAGGATTGAGTAATGACGCTACCAGCATCGCCGCTTTTTTCATAGCCCTAGAAACGGACGTGAAACTCTGAACCACGACCGGATTTAGGGTGCTAAAGACACGCTTCGATGCCGACACCGCAAGAATCTGAAACCTCCAACAAGACCCCGCGACTGTTGTCGCGCGAGTTTCTGTTGCTGCTCGCGTCGGTGTCATTGTTTGGGTTCTCGTGGTCGTTCTATTTGATTCTGCCGAAATTCTTCGCGACGGAGCTCGGCATGGACGCCGCGGGAATCGGTCGCGCGGTCGCGGTTCAGGGACTCACTGCGGTCGCGATCACGCCGCTCATCGGATGGTTGGTGGACCGGTACGGCCGCCAGCCCTGGCTCGTGTTCGGAAACATCATGCTCGCCTGCACCGGCGCGCTCTATCTGTTCGTCGATCACGAGGGCCCCCTGCTCTATCTCGCGCAGATGTCTTGGGGCGTCGGGATGGTGATGGGTTTCAACGCCGCAGGCACGATGACCGCAGACATCGCGCCGAGCGATCGCATGGCACAGGCACTCGGCCTGTTCGGAGCTGCAAACCTCGGGATGAACGCCGTCTCGCCGACCATCGGAGAGATGCTCGCGGACGCCACAGGCTGGAGGAGCGTCTTCGCCGCGAGCGCGACTGCCGGCTTGCTCGCGGCGGCGCTCAGCACGCGCCTGAAAGAACCACCACGGCACCAGCCCCACGCGCAGGAAGCGCGCCGCCCAATCCTCGGGTGGCCGCTTTTGCAGGTGTATGGCGCAACCTTCGCGATGACCGCAGCGTTCACCGCCCTGTTCACCCTGCATCAGCCCTTTGCGCTCGAGTTCGGCGTGACGGAGCTCCGTAGCTTCTTCATTGGCTTTGCGCTGGTCGCGCTCACGGTACGGCTCGCCGGCGGGGGCCTCATCGACCGCTTCGGTGTGCTGCCATCCTCCGTGGTTGCGTTTTGTATGTACTCCGCCGTGCCCCCGATGCTGGGCTTTCTCGGGCCCGATCATCTGTTTGCAATCGGCGCCATGATGGGCCTCGGACACGGTATCGCCTACCCCGCCCTGACGGCCCTCGGAATCGAACGCGCGGACGCCTCCTCCCGAGGCATGGTGGTTTCGATCATTCACGGCGCGTTCAACGGAGGACACGCATTTTTTGCGTATACCCTCGGTCTGATCGCCGCGTCGTGGAGCTACAGCGCTGCATTTTGGACGGCGGGCGCGGTGACATTGAGTGGCGCGCTCCTGTTGAGCCTGAGTCGCCGGGCCAAAGTCGTTTAACGCCGACACGCCACGCCTTCGTTCTGATACGTTCCACGCGAGTAGTTGAACATGGCAAAGGACCGGAAGGACCACAGCGACCGCGGGGTCTCGGAGGCGCAGAGCAAGCTCAGTCGTTTGCTCGAAACCGAAAACGAGCTCGAAGCGATGCTCAAGGAAGCACGGAGAGAGGCGAAAGGGCTCGTCGAAACCGCCGGTGCGACCGCAGACGAACGCGTCAGACAGTTCGAGCTACAGCTGGAAGGCGAGAACCGAGATCTCGGGAAACGCATCGCCGGTGACCGCGATCGCGCGATCGACTCCCTTCGAATAGAAGCCCAGGAAGAAGCGCAACGGCTGGACGCGCTCGACGACACCAAGGTCACGGAGCTTGCCCGCTACGTCGTCGACCTTCTGGTGGGGCGCACCGACACGCGAGGTCCGCGTTGATCTTGGACATGTCACGCATCCGCATGCTTGGCCCGAGGGACCAGCTCCAAGCCGTCCTAGGCCGCGTCCAGGATCTCGGGTTGGTTCACTTGGTCGAGCCCGCAGAGGCCGAGTCCTTGAGTCTACTCGGGCTCACACCGGAGCAGAAGCGGCACGTTCTCAGCGTCCACCAAATCAGCAAAGACGTTGACGCTGCGCTAGAGCTGCTTGATGAGGCACCGAGCTCGACCAAAGCGGCCGCGGATATCGCGCTACCCCGCGCTGCGCTGATCGCGGGGCGAAGCCGAAGAGAGCTCGAGGCGTTGGCCGAACAGCGCCAAGGAGTCGAAGAAGAACGTGCGCTCATCCTGAAGTTCCGTCCGTTCTTCTCGGCGTTCCGAAAGATCAGCCAATCGGGCCTCGACCTCGATGGCATTCGAGTCTTCTACTTGGTTCTGAGGGAGGACGGTGAGCAAGAGCTTCGCCGGATGCGCGCCGCGTTGCGCGAAGCCCTCGAAGACGGCTTCGAGCTGCTCAGCCAGCCGTCGGAATCGGGTGAATCCGCGATGCTCTTGGCCGTGCCGGCGACCGACGCCGCGAAGGCCGAACAACTGCTCAGCGAAGCTGGCGTGCAAACCCTCTCGCTTCCCGACCAATTCGAGGAGGAGAGCGTCAGCGCAACAATCCAACGTATGCAAACGCGTCTCGAAGACCTCCCGGACGAGCTTGCCGCGATCGAACGAGAGCGCAGGCAAATCGCCCGCGAGCGCGGACGTGACCTCGCGCAGATTCAAGCGACCGTACGGGATCACCTCGCAACCATCGAGGCCATGGAACAAGCCGTCGTGACGCCGCGCGCCTTCGTCCTCGAAGGCTGGGTCCCAAGCGCGGCGCGGACGGAGTTGAAGCAGCAACTGGGGAAGGCATTCGGCAACCAGATCGAGGTGGAGACCGTGTTGGAAGAGGAGTGGGCTGGCGAGACCGTCCCCGTCGTGCTCACGAATCCGCGCCTGTTTCGCCCGTTCGAAGCGATTACGAGGATGATGCCGCTTCCGAAGTACGGAACGGTCGACCCGACCCCGTTCGTGGCGGTCTTCTTTCCGATGTTCTTTGGAGTCGTTTTGGGGGACATCGGCTACGGAACACTGCTCGGGGTTATCTCGCTCATCTTGCGCATCCGTTCGAAGCCCAGCACCACGAAGCGTGCAATTTCGGAAATCGGGCTCGCGTGCTCGTTGTTCACGATTATCTTTGGGTTCCTCTATGGAGAGCTCTTCGGCGATCTCGGGCACCGCATCGGGCTCCATCCGATCATCTTCAACCGCGAAGAGGCGTTTTTCCCGTTCCTGGGGCTCGCGATCGCGATCGGGGTCGTTCACATCGTCCTCGGCCTCGTGGTCGGAGCCGTCAAGATGTTCCGAGGCGACAAGCGGCGGGCACTTGGAAAGGGCATGGCGGCTGTGATGGTCGTTCTCATCGCGCTGGCGCTCATGGCCGCGTTCGAAATGCTGCCCGAGCGTTTCTTCACGCCCTTGGTCATCAGCATTCTCATCGCATTTCCCATCTTGATTATCGCCGAAGGGGTGCTCGCACCAATCGAGCTCGTCTCCACGCTGGGCAACGTGCTGTCCTACGCGCGCATCATGGCCGTGGGCACGGCGTCGGTGATGATGGCGGTCGTCGCGAATCGAATGACCGGTGCTTTTGGCGGAGTCGTGGTGGGCGCCCTGTTCGCCCTCCTCTTTCATCTGATCAACTTCGTCCTCGGTGTCTTCAGTCCGACGATCCACATGCTTCGACTTCACTACGTGGAGTTCTTTGGTAAATTCTATAGTCCGGGCGGTTCACAGTACCGGCCCTTTCGACACTGGTCCGCGCAACAGGGCGCAATTGAGGAGAGGAGCGAATGATATGGGATATGAAACGTTTGGGCTCTACCTGAGCGCCGCTCTAGCGATTGGCATTCCGGCCCTCGCGACAGGTTGGGCTCAGTCGCGCATCGGTCCGGCCGCCGCTGCGACACTGGCGGAGAGACCCGAGCTCACAGTCACGGCCGTGCTCTTGATAGCTATTCCGGAGACGGTTGCAATCCTCGGGTTCGTGGTCGCGGTCTTGATCCTGATGCAGGGAGGAGGCTGAGAGGAACGTGGCAGGTCCCGGCCTCGATACCGAATTGCGTCGCAGCGCCGGACGGACAGTAGAGTCCATTCTAGGCGCGGCGCGCGCGGACGCGGAGCGGCTTGCATCGGAGGCAGGCCAGCTGATCGAGACGCGACGAAGAGAGGTGAGGAAAGGCCAGGAGGCCGCGTACCGTGCGGAAGCTCGCGTTGCCCTTGCCGCCGAACGACGTTCGGCGATGGGCGCGGTGCTCCTCGCGCGGACGCGCTTGGTCGATCGAGTGCTCGAGCGAGCCCGGGCTCTGCTCCCAGAAGCCGCTCAGACGGAGGCCTATCGATCGACCCTCAACGGGGAGCTCATGGAGGCACTGCAGTTCGTCGATGGTGACGGCGCCGTGGTGCGCTGCTCCGTAGACCTCGCGAGCTCCGTACGTGACGCGCTGCGCGGGCGACCGGAAGTCACTGTAGAGCCCGGCGCCGACATGGGCACCGGGTTCATCGTCGTCGGGGCAGGAGAGTCGGTCCTCGTGGATTGTTGCCTAGAAACGCGCATCGAGCGCTTAGCATCGGCGCTGGCGATCGAAATACACGCGCGCCTGGAGGAGCTTTAGCCATGGCTCAGTACCTCGGCGACATCAATGCACGCGCGCGGGGCCTCCGGACTCACCTGCTTCCGGCAGGAGATTTGGAACGACTCGCGCGCTCCGGGAACCTCTCGGCCCTAAAAAGAGAGCTTGACGGGCTTGGATACGCGCCAGCCGATGCGCCGGCCACCGCGCCGAACCTGGAGAAGGCCATCCGGCGCCACGCTGCCAGACAAATGGCGTTGCTCGATCGTTGGTGCGGCCACGATCGGCGCATGACCTTCGCCGTGCTTTTGGAGGATGAGGATCGGCGCTCGATTCAGGCCATCTTGCGCGGCGCGGCGCAGGGTGTGGCGTCCGAGGCGCGCATGACGGGCTTGATTCCGACGACGAGCCTGCCCGAAAGAGCGCTACAGACGCTGTCGGGCGAGCCAACACCAGCAGACGTGGTGCGAATGTTGGTGCTTTGGAATCATCCCTTGGGCGTCGCGCTGGTGGGCGCTTCGAGCGGGCCGCATCCTTCGCTGTTCGATCTCGAAATCGAGTTGCAACGCGCGTTCGCGCGCAGGGCCGCCGCTCATGCGCGGAAGGGCGGCCCCCAACTGGTCGAATACGTCGAGCAGGTCGTCGATCTGATGAATGCATGGTCCGCGTTGTTGCATTTCGTCGAGCGGGATCCGTCCATCGCCGACCTGACATTCGTAGAAGGTGGGCGTTGGCTCACTCGCGATGTATTCCACGCGCTCATGAGCCTCGAGACCATGCCCCAAGTCGAAAAGCGTCTGGCTTGGGAGCTGCGCAAGTCTTCCTTGGCGAGCGCCTTTCGCGGCGAGCTCGCGGACCTCGCGAACTTGGAGAGCAGGGCGCTACGCGCGCAGATCGACTGGCAGAATCGAGCGGCGCGAGTCGACCCGAGCGGCGCGGCACCGGTCATTGGTTTCGCAATGGAGCTTCGAGCCGAGGTGCGAAACTTAGGGGGCATCATCTGGGGCGTCGCGCTTCAGGCGCCTGCTGCTCTCATCCAGGCAGAATTGGTGGTCGCGTGAACGAGCAAAGACTCGTAGTGATTGCAAGTCCGGGGTTGAGCACTGGATTCGCCTTGGCGGGCGTGCCGGTGTTCGAGGCAAGCGACGGCGTCGACGCTGCCCGGCAAATCGAACGTTTGGTGGATGAGGTGAACGCAGGCGTCATCATCATCGACGAGCCGCTGTACAGGGATCTCCCCGAAGAAGTCCAGCGAGCTCTCCGGCGATCTGCGTTGCCCGTCGTCATTCCGGTGCCCGGACCCGATTGGACGACGGAATCCACGGCGCACGAATACATCGTCGAGATCCTTCGACGAGCCATTGGCTATCGGGTGAAGCTCCAATGACCGAAGCCCGCATCATCCGAGTGGTAGGCGCGATCGCGGAAGCACAGCCGCTAGGCGACGTGGCGCTCTACGAGCTCGTCGAGGTCGGCGAACGGCGTCTGCTGGGCGAGGTGATTCGGATCCAAGACGACATCGCAACGATTCAGGTGTTCGAGGAAACCAGCGGGCTCGGGCTTCACGAACCGGTCCGTAGAACGCGAAGCTCATTGACGACCCAGCTTGGGCCCGGCTTGCTCGGTTCGATCCTCGACGGAATCGGACGCCCCCTGCCGGAGCTCGCCAAGCGCTCGGGCGACTTCATTGCCTCGGGGATGACCCTACCCACCCTCGATCCAGACGCCGGTTGGTCGTTTGAACCAACCGTCAAACGAGGCGCGACCGTATCCGGCGGCGACGTATTGGGCACCGTCGAAGAGCGCCCGGGAATGATCCACAAGGTGCTAGTGCCGCCAGGTTTGGAAGGCCGGGTCGCAGAGATTCAGCAGGGCACCTTCACGGTGTCAGACACAGTCGCCACGCTGGACGACGGAACCGGCTTGTCTCTTTCGCATCCCTGGACGATCCGCAACCGTCGACCCTTCGCTCGCCGGCTCCCGGGCGACCGCCCTTTCATCACCGGACAGCGTGTGTTTGATCTGCTCTTTCCTGTCGTCGAGGGAGGTTCCGTCGCCGTGCCGGGCGGCTTCGGCACCGGGAAGACCGTGATCGAACAGTCACTTGCGAAATACGCAAAGGCGGACGTGATGGTTTACATCGGCTGCGGCGAACGCGGAAACGAGATGGCGGAGGTTCTACACGACTTCGGCCGTCTCATGGACCCACAAACAGGGCGACCGATCATGGATCGCACGGTCTTGATCGTGAACACGTCGAACATGCCCGTCGCCGCGCGAGATGCGTCGGTCTATCTCGGCATGACGATCGCCGAGTACTACCGCGACATGGGCTATCACGTCGCCGTCCTCGCCGACTCACTTTCGCGTTGGGCCGAAGCCCTCCGCGAAATCGCCGCCCGCCTTCAAGAGATGCCCGGGGAAGAGGGATACCCGACATACCTGGCCAACCGCATGAGCCACCTCTACGAGCGCGCCGGCCGCGTCGAGAGCCAAGGGACGCCAGCGCGCACGGGGGCGGTCACGTTCATCAGTGCGATTTCTCCCCCCGGGGGTGACTTTGCCGAGCCGGTGACGCAAGCGTCGCTACGCGTCGCAGGTGCGCTCTGGGCGCTCGATGCAAGTCTCGCGCATCAACGCCAATTCCCCGCCGTCGATTGGGACACCAGCTACAGCCTGTACACGGACGGCACGACGGAATGGTTCTCTCGGGAGGGCGGCTCCGACTGGCCCGAGCTGAGGATTGAAACGATTCGTCTCTTGCAACGGGACCGCGAGCTTCGGGAGATCGCGGGGCTCGTCGGAGTCGACGCGCTCGAAGATGAAGATCGTCTGGTGCTCGAAGGGGCAAGAATCGCACGCGAGTTCTTGATTGGCCAAAACGCCTTTCATCCGCACGACGCCTTTTCGACGGTGGCCAAGACGTACCATCTGGCGAAGCTCCTTTGGGCGTTCATGCGAACCGGGGAGGCGGCGCTCGGGGGCGACGTGAGCTTTGACAAGCTCGACCTCGCCGCCGTGCGGGTGGCATTCGGTGCCGTGAAGACCGCGGCACCCGAGGCGTTGGAGCAGCGGATCGAGGATGCCGAGCAAACGATTTCCCAGATGGAGGCATCATGAAGCGCCTGGATGCACCGGTTGCGAGGACGTACTCTGGCGCCGCTTCCGCTGCGGGTCCGCTGCTGTTCGTCCGTTCGACCCGGCGCGCAAAGCTTGGAGAGTGGGTTCGCATCGAGGGCGAGGGGCAGGAGGACCGCCGGGGCCAGGTGATCGACGTGGGCACCGAGATCACGGTGATTCAGGTCTTCGAGGACACGCTTGGGCTCAGGCCCGCGGAAGCCGCGATCACGTTGGCCGGCGAAACCGCCACGACGGTGGTCGGCAAAGACTTGCTCGGACGCACGCTCACTGGCACCGGAGCACCACTCGACGGTCTGCCCCCGTCGATTGGTGAGGCCCGCCTGCCGATTTGGGGCGCGCCGATCAATCCCGTGCGAAGGCAGCACCCGTCGGACTTCATCGAGACTGGGGTGTCCGCGATCGACGGGATGAACACTCTGGTCCGCGGGCAGAAGTTGCCCGTGTTCTCCGCGCCGGGCCTGCCCGGGATCGAGCTCGCCGCCGATATCGTCGAGAACGCGCGCCCTGCACGCGGTGAGCCCTTCGCAGTCGTGTTCGCCGCCATGGGCATCACCGAGCGCGAAACACAAACCTTCGTCTCCCGTTTTCGCGAGAGCGAAGTGATGCAGCGGACGGTCCTGTTTCTCAACCAAGCGAGCGACCCCACGATCGAGCGCCTGCTCACCCCTCGGGTCGCGCTGACGACGGCCGAGCACCTTGCGTTCACGCATGGGATCCACGTCCTGGTGGTGATGGCGGACATCACCCACTATGCGGAAGCGCTGCGCGAAGTTGCCGCTGCGCGTGAAGAGATCCCGGGAAGGCGTGGGTATCCCGGTTACATGTACACGGACTTGGCTTCGCTGTTCGAACGCGCCGGGGTCCTGAAGGAAGGCAACGGGTCGGTCACACAGTTGCCGGTAGTTTCTCTCCCCGACGGAGACATGACCCACCCGATTCCCGACCTGACCGGATACATCACCGAAGGTCAGATTGTGCTGAGCCGCGAGCTCCACCAGCGAGGCGTCTATCCGCCAGTGGATGTGCTTCCATCGCTGTCGCGACTCATGAACGCGGGCATCGGCGAAGGACATACGGTGCCGGAGCACCGCGAATGGGCGGACCAGCTCTATGCGGTGTACGCGCGAGGGCGTGAGGCGAAGCTCATGGCAGCCATCGTCGGAAGTGAAGGTCTTGCGCCGGGCGATCGGCGTGCTCTCGCCTTCGTCGACGCCTTCGAGGAGAAGCTCATCCATCAAAGCCGCACGCGACGCTCGCTCCTCGATACGATTCAGATCGGATGGTCTTTGCTCGAGACACTGCCGCGCGACGAGCTCACCCGGATCTCCGACGCCGCCTGGGAGTCACGCGGGCGGGACGATGCAAGCACGGAGGCTCCGCGATGAGCGTGCGGTCGGTACCTCCAACGCGTTCGGGGCTCGTGCGGGCCAGCGCGCAGCTCGGGAGAGTCAAGAAGGGTCGCGAGCTGCTCAATCGGAAGCGTGAGGCCTTGATTAGCGAGCTCTTCAAGAGCGCGAGGCCCGCGCTCAATGCACGGCAAGAGGTGGAGGAGCGTGCCCGTGAGGCGTACCGGGCATTGCTCCAAGCCTTGGCGGCTCGCGGGCAGGCGTCGCTCGAGACCTATGCATGGCCGGGGCGCGAAATCACCGTCGAGCTCGAGCACAAGCAGATTTGGGGCATCAGCGTGCCGGCGGTGGTTTCCCACAGCTCCATCCAGCGCACGTTGACGGCGCGCGAGACCGCTGCTCCGTCGGTAGGCCCCGCTGCCGCGCAGGCCGCAACCGAGTTCGAGCGACTGGTCGAGCTGGTCATCGAAGCCCTGCCCAAGGAACAGCTCGTTCGGCGACTTGGTGATGCGCTCGCCAAGGCCACTCGACAGGTCAACACCCTACAACTGCGTGTCGAGCCGACACTGACCATCGAGCTCAATGCCCTGAGGCGCATGCTCGAGGAACGCGAGCGCGATGAGCGCTCGAGACTGCGCCACGTCCTCCGCCGCCGGAAAAGCACGCCCTGACGTTCAGCTCGCGCGCCGGCACCGCCAGTACCAAGGACGCGACCACTGGCACTTTCGCACTGCTAGGCTGATAAAGTGCTCCCAGTTCTCGATCTGCACGTCGAAATTTTCACCCGGGACGGCGTGGATATCCTGCGCGACATCCGGTGGCGGGTGATGCCCGGGGAGCATTGGGTGGGTGAGCTCCACGCTCTTCGAGTGGCTTCCCTCGCGGCAAAGCGCTCGACAAGTAGCGGCGACTGGAATTCACGCCACCATCGGCAGCTGGCACACGCTGAGCGCACAGGACCGCATGTGCGCCAAGAGGGGCCGTCCCACGTTGATCTTGGTGAGCCATCACGTGGAGGAAATCCCGAGGCACGGCACCCATGGCCTACTCCTCAAAGACGGACGCACCCTCGCACTGGGCCCACTGAACGAAGTCCTAACGGACACACACCTAAGCAACCTCTACAGCTACCCATGCAAAGTCACCGCCTCCAACAACCGCTACACCCTAAAATAACGGGGAGGGGTGCGTGTCCCCTATTTTAGGAGGCCTTTGCCGGGGACGAAGTTGATTTCTAGGCGGATGCCGTCGGGGTCTTCGAAGAGGATCGAGTAGTAGCCTGGGGCCCACATGGCCTCTTCCGGGGGGTGGATGATGTCGGCGCCGAGCTCTTTGACGAAGTCGTAGGCTTCGTCGACGCCTTCCCGCGTCTTTGCGCGGAAGGAGATGTGGTGAAGTCCGACACGCTGTTGGTCGAAGCGCTCGCCGCGGTTCTCCTCTGATGTTTCACGAATGCCGAAGGCGGTGCGGCCACCCACGCAATAGTACGTTCCCGGAATGTCCATGACGTTCTTCATGCCGAGGAACGGCAGGAGATTGCTGTAGAAGGCGCGGGCTCGATCGAAGTCACCGACCGTGATGAACGTGTGCGCGATGCCGTTGATCTCCATGACGTCCTCCCTTACCGAAGCTCGGACGACCGCTTGCCGAGGAGCCGTCGCGCGATGATCAGCATTTGAATCTGTTGGGTGCCTTCAAAGATATCGATAATCTTGGAATCCCGGGCCCACTTCTCGAGGAGCTCCTGCTCGGAGTACCCGACGCCGCCGCACAACTCGACACATCGAAGCGTGATCTCGTTGGCCACGCGTGCCGCCTTGGCCTTGGACATCGACGCTTCGGTCGAGTTGGGGACCCCGTTGTCCGCCATCCACGCCGCTTTGAGCATGAGCAGACGGCCGGCTTCCCACTCCGCTTCCATGCGAATGAGCTCGGCTTCGGCAGCGCGCTTGGAGAAGAGCGGCCCACGGTAGCGAACCTTGATGCCCTCCCGACCCAGGAGCTCGCGAGCGTGTTCGAGCGCCGCGCGGGCGACACCCACCCCCATCGCAGCCACGACGGGCCGAGTGTTGTCGAACGTCTGCATGACGCCGCTGAAGCCCCTTTTTGTATCGATGTCCGACGTGCCCAGCAGGTTCTCTTTCGGAATTCGGCAGTCCGTGAGGGCGATGCTCGCCGTATCCGAGGCGCGAATGCCCATCTTCTTGTCGAGGCGAACGACCTCCATGCCGGGGGTCCCCTGCGGAACCACGAACGATTTGATCGCCGCTCGCCCGAGGTTCCGATCGAGTGTCGCCCAGATCACCACTGCGTCTGCACGGCTGCCTGCCGTGACGTAGATCTTTTCGCCATTGAGCACCCATTGTTCGCCATCGAGATGTGCCGTCGTGCGGATGTTGGCGGAATCCGACCCCGCGCCCGGCTCCGTGATGGCCATCGCCGCCCATACGCCGTTGAACCGCTTCTTCTGCTCGGCGTTCGCGACCGCAGTGATCGCTGCATTGCCGAGCCCCTGGCGCGGAATGGAGATCGCCAGGCCGACGTCGCCCCAACACAGCTCGGTCATCCCCAGACACGTCGACATGTTGGCGCCGTTGCGGACACCCTGCTCAGAGCCCTGTTCCCGTTGGAGCGCATCGATGCCGGTGCCCTTGGTTCGGCCGCCCGCATTGAGCCCGTCCATCAGAGCCGCGAGCATGTCGAGCTCTTTTGGATAGTCGTGCTCGGCCCGGTCGTACTTGCGCGAGATCGGCCGGAAAACGTGCTTGGCGACCTGGTGCGCCTGGTTGACCACGAGCTCGAGACTCTTCGGGAGTTCCAAATACATCGTTGAATCCTCTACAACAGCAGATTTCCGTCCATGACCGCAACAGAGCGAAGGTGGCGATACCAGATCTCCATCGGATGGTCCTTGATGAAGCCGGCGCCACCTAAAAGCTGAACGCCATTGGTTCCGATCTGCATCGCCTTGTCGGAGCAGAGCGTGCGCGCGAGGTACGCCTCACGCTGACATGCCAAGCCCGCATCGATGCGGCTCGCCGCTCGATACACCAGCATTCGCATCGACTCGATCTCGATGGCGATGTCCGCGATCATGAAGGCCACCGCTTGCCGATGCGAGATCGGCTCCCCGAAGGCGATGCGCTCGTTGCAGTACGGAATGGCGTAGTCCAGTAGGACTTGCGAGGTCCCAAGCGCCATCGCTCCCCACGCGATTCGCGCTCGGTTGACGGCGTCGTCGTAGGCCGCCCCGCCCTGTGCCTTCAGGGCCGTCTCGCCGCCGAGTATCGACTCTCGACCCACGCGGACCTTGTCTAGCTTCACGTGTCCGAGCCCCGCAGAACGCAACCCCATCGCGGGTTCTTTGGTCACTTCGACGCCGCTCGCGTCGGCGTCGACCACGAAGAAGCGAGGACCTGTCTTGGGAATATCTGCCGCAACCAAAAACCACTTCGCGCATTCGGCCAGCGCCACCATCGACTTCTCGCCGGTGATCACGAAATCGGTGCCGCGTTTCTTGGCGGTTGTTCGCGGCTCGCTGGGATCGAACAGTGGATGCGGCTCCACCACGGCAACGCTCGCCGTCGTGTCGCCTTCGAGGAGCGAGGGGAGCAGGCGCGCCCGTTGATCTGCATCGCCCCAATGGACCAGCGCGTTCGCGAACGAGAGCGGGGCGAGCACCGCGTACGCCAAGCCCATATCGCCCCGCGCGAGGTCCTCCACGATCAGCATCTGAGACACCGCCGACACGTGCTCCGCCGCTCCCGCCCATCGCCTCGGGAACCGCCATCGCAATCGCACCGAGCTCGGCAAACGTGTCGACGAAGTCGTCAGGCGGTGCCGAACGATCGTCAGCCTCCCGCGCGGCAGGCTGCATCAGATCATCGGCAAATCGCCGAAGCGTGTCCCGCATGAGCTGCTGCTCCTCGCTCAGGTTCAAGTCGAACTTCCTCGGTTTGCTCGAACGATCACCGGAACGCTTGGATGAGAGCCGTTTGGCCGCCTTCGCCGCGGTCTCGGCGGCGCGCTTGGCACCTTCGTACACGAGCCGTTGGGCGCGCGCTTCCAAGCCCAAGCGTTCGACAAGGGGCGAGTCTGCGATGCGGTTGAGAACGCGGAGACCGCCGCCCATCACCTCGTCGATGATCTTTTGGTTGTCCACCGAGGGATGCTGCGCCGCCGCTGAACGAAGGTCAATTGGCCCCGTACGGGCCTGCAGCCTGACCCTGCACCGCTACGCGTCTCGCCAAGCGTCGATCAAGGAAGACAGATGAACGCTAGCCCAATGCAAACGTTGTCGGTCAGCCCCATCCCGTCGGCACAGTCCAGACACTCCTCCGGATCCTCGAGCGTGGCGCACTCCGGCGTCGCACCGGGGGCATAGCCAGCTATCCGCAGCACCTGGGCGATACAGTTGAGCTGCTCAGGCGACCATCCGAGCACGGTGTCGCAGAGATCCAAGCACCCCATCACGGGAACGCTGGCGTCGGGGACATCGGCGTCAGTGCCAGCGTCACTTCCAGCGTCCATGCCAGCGTCAGTACCAGCGTCGGTGTCCCATGATGCCGCCGACCGGGCAGACATTCCAGTATTACCGGACGAGGCGCGTGCGTGATGCCGCGACGCTCAGCGGTGCCGATAAGGCGCCACGCGTAGGCACGCTCGCTACAATGACCTACCGGCGCTTTTCTTCGGCTTGAACTCGAGGCGCGCGTACAGAAAGTTATCATCATGGTGTTTAGAATCTTCTTGGTCTGTGCCGTCCTGTTGGGAGCATGTGCGGAATCCGCAAGCAGCGGAGGCGGCACTGGCGGTGCTGGCGGCATGGGTGGTGGCGCCGGGGTTGGCGGTAGTGCTGGGTCTGGCGGGCTCGCTGGAACTGGCGGATCAGGCGGCGGAGGCTTCGTCTCCGACCTCGAGGTGACATCGTTCATCTCCGGTCTCGACAAGCCCTGGGACATCGCCTGGCTGCCCAACGGAACCGTACTAGTGACCGAAAGATCGGGCCGGCTCCTGGAGCGTGGCGCATTCCGGCGTCGCGCCAGGGGCATGGCCAGCTATCCGCAGCACCTGGGCGATGCAGTTGAGTTGTTCGGGCGACCATCCGAGCACGGTGTCACAGAGATCCATGCACCCCATCACGGGGACGCTGGCGTCAGTTCCAGCGTCAGTTCCAGCGTCAGTGCCAGCGTCAGTGCCTGCGTCGGTTCCAGCGTCAGTGCCAGCGTCAGTGCCTGCGTCGGCGTCTGCGTCGGCACCCCCGTCGGGGCCAGCATCCAGGCCCCCGTCCGGGAACATGTCCACGGTGACGGACTGGTAGCAGCCTGTAGCGCAGAGCGCGCTCAACCCCAGTGCTAGTGCTCTCCCCCGCATGGCTCGTCCCATCATGCCGCCGACCGGGCAGACATTCCAGTTTTGCCGGACGATGCGCGCGTACGATGCCGCGATGCTCAGCGGTGTCGATAGGGCGCTGCGCGTAGGCACAATCGCTACAATCACCTACCGGCGCTTTTCTTCGGCTTGAACTCGAGGCGCGCGTAGAGAAAGTTATCATCATGGTGTTTAGAATCTTCTTGGTCTGTGCCGTCCTGTTGGGAGCATGTGCGGAATCCGCAGGTACCGGAGGCGGCTCGGGTGGTACTGGCGGCATTGGTGGTGGCGCCGGGGTTGGCGGTAGTGCTGGGTCCGGCGGGTTCGGTGGAACTGGCGGATCAGGCGGTGGCGGCGGCACGACGAGCTGTACGCCACGCGACGTCCCCGCCCTCGCGACAGAACCGGTCGCCCCGGGCTTCGGCTGGCACAAGCCACTGTTCGTCACGCAGGCGCCGGACGCACCCGAGCTTTACGTGCTCGAACAAGGAGACGATCTGAAACCAGCGCGGATCCTGGTCGTCCAAGGCGGGAACGAACCCAGCACGTTCCTCGATTTGACGGGCATCGTGAACGATGGGTTCGAGTCGGGACTGCTGGGGCTCGCATTTCATCCGGACTACAACACGCTCAGCGATCCCAACAACGGCCGGTTCTTCGTCTTCTACACGACCGGCAACCCTCGCAAGAACGTCGTAGCCGAGTACGCGCGTAGCGCGGGCGACCCGCTGGTGGCGGACCCCAACGAGGTCCAACGGCTCATCGACCTCGATGACCGGGCGCAAAACCACAACGGCGGAATGGTGACGTTTGGGCCCGATGGCTTCCTGTACGTGGGGATTGGCGACGAAGGCGCCAATCCCCACGTACAGGAAGCCATCGGGGCCAACGTCACCATTCCGCCGTTGTGGTTTTGCGCCCGGTCATCGAGGTCGCTCAGC
>PVMK01117760.1_pt1 | contig 27763 bp, 28 predicted proteins | sample 1853481 | NCBI WGS metagenome assembly PVMK01 (sample SAMN08533507, study PRJNA380276) | Marine sediment metagenome, whole genome shotgun sequencing project. | reverse complement strand
ATGAATTCCGGGAACAATGCCAGCCGGCTTTTTTCAGGCACTGACCCTCCCTGGTACTTGCCGGTCAGGGTGCCCATAGCCAGTGGGGAATAGGCCAGTAGACCGATATTTTCCCGGTAACTGAATTCGCTCAGACCGATTTCGTAGATGCGGTTGAGCAGGCTGTAGGAATTCTGGATTGAGACAATCCCCGGGCAGCCGTGATGCCCGGAAGCCTCGAGGTATTTACCCATGCCCCATGGGGTTTCGTTAGAGACCCCGATAGTGCGCACCTTACCTTCCCTGACCAGTCCGGACAGGGTTTCCATGGCTTCCAGTATGGTGGCTTCATCTTCCTCTTCCTTGTGAACATAGGAACCCGAACCTTCCCCCCAAAGCCCCATTCTGCGGTCTGGCCAGTGAACCTGGTACAGGTCGATGTAATCCGTTTTCATCCTTTGCAGACTTCCCTCGACCGCCTGCAGAATCTGCTCACGGTTGACTCTGGTTTCGAGACCCTCCCGGATCCAGTCGCGATTGCTGCGCCCGGTCACCTTGCTGGCCACAATCACCTCATCACGCCGGCCATTTTTCTGAAACCAGTTTCCAATGCAGCGCTCGCTATCCCCGGCGGTTTCCGCTTTTACCGGCACCGGATACATTTCCGCAACATCCCAGAAATTGACCCCCCGTTCCAGCGCATAGTCCATCTGGTCAAAGGCTTCATCCTGGGTGTTTTGCTGGCCCCAGGTCATGGTTCCGAGGCAAATCAGGCTGACTTCGATACCCGAATCACCCAGTTTCCTGTACTTCACTGTTTTCTCCCGTTAATGGTGGTTATGTAACTTGTACCCCGGTTGCTGCCGAAGCAGCTGCTTATGGATTTTACCCATTCGGCAGTGGCGGGCTCTGATACCCCGGGTGGGTTGACCTAGTCTTTCTTGAGCAAGCGGCCACCGGCCTGGATCTGTTGGACATCATTTACATTACCAATAAACAGGCGTCCCGGGAATGCCTGAATTTCCCTCATTTCTGCCTGGTCAATGATGCTTGTTCAAGTCTTGCTAATCACATGGTATTCAAAAAACTCGCTCAGCCTGCTGCGCAGTACCGCCATCAGGAATGCGGTAGTGATCCCGAACACGATCATGCCGGCCATCGCTTCAAAACTTCCAAACAGCCGCCACTGGCTGTCCAGAACCAGATCACCGTAACCCACAGTTGTGGCCGTAGAAGTTGAAAAATACAACGCGGTTTCTATGTCAGGCAGTGCCCCCAGGGCATAAAAGATAATCGCCCAGATCCAGATCTCGGCGGCATGCACCACCAGCACAAATAACCCAGAAAACATCACCACCACCAGTGCATAATTATTGATCGATTTGAATTGAAAACGAGGGGACAGCTTTTTTTCAATCATCACCATAAATATCAGGCCAAAAATATGAAAAGCGACGGTGCCGGAGACCATAAAAAGCCCAAGAAAGAGTTGCCAGTTGAGAGGATTCATCACTTGTCCTGTTGGTTGTTTTGCATTTACCTGAATTTAACCCGAAACAGCAACGAATTCATTAGCGGTATAAGGAGCAATATGATCAGGGTCGCAAAGAGGAGACCGAACATAGTGGCAACGGCCAGGGTTTCGAACATGGTCACAGAGGCGCCTTCTACATACCTATACTCCATTGGAATCGAAACCCGGTGGCAATGAAACATTAAGGAACAATCCGTTAAAAGCCAGCAACATTGTTACCGGCAGCTAGTACTCCAACAAGCTAGGTATGATTCGCTGTCAGGCCTGCGCTATTCTATTTCATGCAAAGGCCGATACGCGATTCCGTGAAAGGTCGCGTAAAGCACCGGTACCACCACCAGGGTCAGAATGGTCGCGAATCCGAGCCCGAACATGATGGTTACAGCCATGCTTTCAAAAAATGCATCGGCCAGCAGGGGGACCATGCCGAGGATGGTGGTAATAGCGGCCATGGATACCGGCCGCACCCGGCTGATGCCGGAAACCACGATAGCTTTATAAGGTTCTGTGCCGGCCTTCAATTCCGTATTGATCTGGTCGAGCAGCACGATGCCGTTTTTAAGCAGCATGCCGGAGAGACTCAGCAGACCCAGCAGGGCCATGAATCCGAAAGGCTTGTTCATTACCAGTAAACCGACGGTCACGCCGATGACGGCCATCGGCACGGTAGCCCAGATCACCAGGGGCCCACGCACCGCGTTGAACAGCAGTACGGTAATGAGGAACATCAGCAGGAAGCCCACGGGCAATGAAGCGAACAGGGCCGCCTGGGCATCGCTGGAACTTTCATATTCGCCACCCCATTCCAGTTCATAACCATCCGGAATCTCAATGGCTTCTATTTTCGGCCTGACCCGATTGAACAGGTCGTTGGCCGTTTCGCTACCGAATACATCGGGATCTGCAAGTACCGACAGGGTGCGCTTTCGATCCCTGCGCTGGATCAGGGCATCTTCCCACTGGGTGTCGAATCTGGATACCACTTCATCAATCTGGACATAGCGGTCAAAGGTGGTACTCCATATCTGGACATCCTCGATGCTGTCAATATTGAGACGTTCATCATCCGGAAGGCGAGCGATAATCGGCAACAGCTGGGTTCCCTCGCGGTACAGCCCCACGTTGACCCCGTCGAAGCTGCGCAACAGGGCCGAATCGAGGTCGCGCTTGGTGATACCGAGGCGTCTCGCCGCAGCCTCGTTCAACTGGGGCCGAACCATCTTGGACCGTTCCCGCCAGTCATCGCGGATGCCTATTGCGTTGTAATCCCCACGAAAGATGTGCTTGGCCTGGACCGCGAGCTTGCGCAGTATTTCCGGATCCGGGCCGATAAAGCGCGCTTCGATCTTGGCCGGGGGAGAGGGGCCTATCTCAAGTCGGCGGAACTTGATCGCGGCCTGGGGATAATTTTCACCGAGGAATTCGTCTACCTCCTGCATCATCGGTACCACGTCGTCCGTGTCTTTAATGCGGAACAGCAGCTGGGCATAGCTCGCATAGGCGGATTCCGGCGTATAGGTCAGCATGAATCGCGGCATGCCGCCGCCGACCACGGCGTGAACGAATTCGATCCGCTCGTCGCCCCTGAATGCCTGCTGGATTTCTACAATATCTTCATCCGTGGCGCGGATATCGGTGCCCTCGGGGAGCCAGTAGTCCACCATAAAAATCGGCGTGGTCGAAGATGGAAAGAAAGACTGCTGGACTTTGCCGAAACCCCAGACTGACGCAGCCAGCATGGCGACCAGAACGATGATGGTGCCTGAACGATTGCGCATGCACAGGTCCAGCAACTTTTTGTAGAGGATAAAGATTATCCCCTTGTAGGGGTCGTCATCCTGGTCTTCTCCGGGGTTCCTGATTTCCTCCTTGAAGAACAGGTCACAGAAGAATGGCGTCAGGGTGATCGCGGTAAACCAGCTCAGGGTCAGGGAGTACAACAGCACCCAAAACAGGGAACCGGCAAATTCGCCAGTGGAATCTGGGGACAGGCCGATGGGAGCAAATGCCAGCACTGCAATAGCCGTTGCCCCCAACAGTGGCCACATGGTCTGGGCGACTATGGCATTCGCGGCCTCGAGTTTGCTGAGACCGCGTTTCATGCCGATCAGCACGCCTTCGGTAACCACGATGGCATTGTCCACCAGCATGCCCAGCGCAATTATCAGCGCCCCCAGGGAAATGCGCTGCAATTCGATCCCGCTCTGCATCATCAGGATAAATGTGCCGGCGCAAGTTAGAAAGAGAATGATGCCGATAAGGATGCCGCTCTTCAGGCCCATGAAAAACAGCAGCACAATGATAACGATGGCTACTGCCGCAATCAGGTTCTTCAAAAAGCTGGCAACGGATTTGTCTACCTCCCTGGGCTGGTTGTACAGGTCGTTCAGTTCAACACCGACGGGTCGCGCAAACTCCAGTTCCTGGATGCGGGCTTCCACGGCCCGGCCGATCTCCACCACGTTAACGCCGGACAGGAAGGAAATGCCAACAACAAGTGAGCTTTTACCGCCATAACGCATAATTTTGGAAGGGACTTCAGCGAATCCTTTGTAAACATCCGCAACATCGCCGAGGTATAACAGTTCCGAAGCACCGGGCTCGCTGATCAGCAACTGCTCAAGCTGGGAAACATCATCGAATTCGCCGCTGGGATTGATACGCACCGATTCGGAGCCGGCGCGAATGCTGCCGGCATTGGAAACCACGTTCTGGGTTTCAAGCAGATCGTATATCCTCGAAATGGAAATACCGAGCTGGGCCAGCCGATTCTGGGAAATCTCTACAAAAACCTGGCGCTCCCGGGTTCCGCTGACGTCGATTTTTGCCACGCCGGGCACGAGAATCAGCTCACGCCGTAGGTAATCGACATAATCCTCGATCTCACCATAGCTGTATCCTGGTCCGGTGACAGCGAACATCATCCCGAATACATCTCCAAAATCATCAAATACTAGTGGATCGGAAGTGCCCGGGGGCAGCTCCCCGCGTACATTAAGGTCATCTATCTTTCGTCGCAGCCCGTCCCAGACCTGCTGCAGTTCGGCGCCGCTATAGGTGTTTTTTATGGTTGCCGTGATCTGGGACAGCCCGTTACTGGAGATTGACTTGATATAATCCAGGGCCGCAAGCTGTTGCAGTGCCTGCTCTACCGGATAGGTGACCTCTTCTTCAACCTGCTTCGGTGATGCACCGGGATAGGCAACAATGATTTTTGCATCCTTTATAGTAAAGGCAGGATCTTCAAGCTGGCCGAGGCTGAAAAAAGCGACCATGCCGCCGACGCCGAAAACCAGTACCAGCAACCAGCTGATGACCTTTTTTTCGATGGCAAACTGGGAAGGCAGCATCGACTACAGGCCGGCTTCCCGGGTCAGTGGACGCAATGGCATGTTTTCATATACGGCGTTAACGCCGGCAGCAACAATCGTGTCCCCGCTTTCGACCCCGCTCAGCACCACGATACTGTCACCGGTGAGCGGGCCCACGGTTACTTCGGCTCGACTGGCCCGCATGGAATCCGGATCAATTTTCCAGACATAACGAATTGGAGAGTCCACATTTTCATCTTCTGCAGCAAACACCGATTCAATGGGAACCAGGTAGTTATCTGACGCTCCCTCGAACAGGTGACTCACGTCGGCAACAACAGTGGCGGTCATTCCCGGCAGGATGGTCATGCCTTGCGGTGCCGGTAGTGAAAAAGTCACCTTGAAGGTCAGCGTCGCCGGGTTCGCCCTGGTTTCATGTTCCTTGTACCAGGCCTCAAACAGCTGGTTTCCATAAGAATCGAACCGAACGTTTATCGACCTGGGACTGCTGTCGGTAGGTTTACGTTCGAACCTTGAGACGATGGATTCGGGGACATCCGCAATGACATCCACCATATCACCGGTCTGCAATACCAGAATCACCTGACCTGTGGCCACAGTTTCAAAATTTTCGGCCATCAAACTTGCCACCCTGCCGTCGAATGGAGCGTGGATACGGGTGTAGTCAAGATTGTTCCGGGCCCGTTTCAGTACCGATTGCGCAACGATATATTCAGCCTGCCTGGTATCGTAGTCTGCCTGGGAAATCAGCTGTTTCTCTACCAGTCCGGAAACTCTCTCCAGCTGGGACCTGGCGAGTTCGTACTGCGCAGTGGCATGTTGCAGCTCAGCCTCGTAGTCCGTGGGATCGATGCGCGCCAGCAAGTCACCCTGTTGTACCTGTAAGCCGCTGCGAGCGGGACATTCCACCAGCTCACCCGATACTCGAAACGCCAACTCTGCTTCATCGGATGCCGTGACTTCTGCAGGAAATGACCGTAAGCGATGCGCACCCGGGGCTTCAACGGTGAAAAATTTCGCCGGCCGGGTGACTTCCTCAACCACGGGCGGAGCCTTATCCTCGCAAGACACGAGCAACGACAACAGGAAAACGGGAATCAGCAGTTTTGACAGTCGGATCATTTTAGCCATTGCGAATTAAATAGTAGATTATCCTTTTACTCGAAGCGGGCTTTATGTTCAACCGCAATGCTGTATAAAAGAATTGTCGTGTTGTATAAGTGAATTGTGGTATCTGCACACACCCCCCCTGTGATTATTTGCAGCGTAAGCCCTCCTTGTACAGATGCACCCAGACAATGCATAGCATGGGCAAACCTGATTCGGCCTCAACGCCAAATCCTTTGCGATTGCAATTCTTATTGGCTGGAAATTGCGAGTGGGAAGGTCATGCAGCATATTTCTGTTCATCAGACTCGACCTGCTCCTGCAGCCACTTGATGAACGCATTCATCTGCTCTGTGACCGGTTTGTCCAGTGGGTAGACAATGTAATAGGCGAACTTTGAAGGCTGGGAGATATTGAAAGGCCTTATCAGCAATCCCCGGGCGATGTCGTCTTTGACCAGCTGGCTGCGCGCCAGGGCCACCCCATCCCCTTCTATTGCGGACTGTACCGCCATGCTGGAATCAGTATAAACCGGCCCCTTGCTGGCATCCACTCCCCCGGCATCCGCCTCGATCAGCCAGGCTCTCCAGTTGCCATGCCCCTCGTCGTGAAGCAGTACATGATGGGCCAGGTCCCCGGGAGTTTTAAGCCCATAGCGCCCTTCAAGCAGTTGCGGACTGCATACCGGGTAAATCTGCTCATCAAGCATGTGAATCGCCTTTAGCCCGGGATACTTGCCACCGCCATGCCGAATAGCAATATCGACATTGTCCCTGGCAAAGTTGGTTAGCATTCGCGAGGGCGCAAGACGAAATTCGATCTCCGGGAATGCCTTGATAAAGAGACCCAGCCTCGGGACCAGCCAGCGTGTCGCGAAAGACGGCATCACCGACACAGTGAGAATCGGCAGATGATCAGACTGCATTACGTTCTCTGTACCCTCCAGCAACAGATCGAACATTTTCTCGACAAAGGGCAGGTAATGGCGACCGCTATCAGTGAGTTTGAGAGAACGATTTCCGCGTTCAAACAACTTTTTCCCGAGAAATGTCTCCAGTGCTTTGATCTGGTGGCTGATCGCGGCCTGGGTAACAAACAGCTGGTTTGCGGTTTCCGTAAAGCTCAGCGTCACAGCAGCAATCTGGAATGCTCTCAAGGTGCTGAGCGGGGGTAGTCTCTGGTTCATTTCACATTAATTTTATTAATCCGAATCATGAATTTTGATCGTTTGTCAGATTTCACGCTTAACTATATATTCACTCATACGTTGAATTTAAGCCCAAAACACATTCTCAGACTCAGTCAGTAGCCCATTATGTCAAATTATCTGAACTTATTCAAAGAAGAAGTTTATCCCGATTATTTTCCAGTCGCACCGGAAGCTGGCCGCAACTCTGGAATTCGCCAGTTGGTTGCAACGATTTCGCTCTGGAACAGCCGCTCAAGGCAGCGTGCAGACCTCAAGGGTCTTGATAGCAGGTTGCTCAGGGATATCGGTGTGAGCCGCGAACAAGCGCTCCATGAAGCAGGCAAATCCTTCTGGGAAAAATAAACCGGAAAGCACTACAGCAAAGGCCCGGCAGATGAATGTCTGTCGGGCCTTTTATTTAAGGAACCTCCGAACAAAACTGGACGAAATTAGCGGCGGTTTTTCACCGGTGGGTCGTCAAACACCATGTTTGACGCGTTGAGGGCAACAAAGTGACGGCTTTTGGCCCGGGCGATCAGTGTCACCCCGAGTTCAACTGCCAGCTCGTATCCCATATTGGTGGTTCCGTTCCGCGATACCAGTACAGGGATTCCCATCAGGGCGGCTTTCATGACAATTTCCGAGGTCAGCCGGCCTGTTGTATAGAACATCTTGTCATTCCCGGTCATCCCCTGCAGCCACATCTCGCCGGAAATAGTATCCATGGCATTGTGCCGGCCAACATCTTCAATGAACATCAGTACGTCGCCGCCCTGGCACAACCCGCACCCATGCACCGACCCGGCGATTCGGTAAGCCTTGTTATAATTCTTTACCTGGCCCAGCACACGGTATACGTCGGACTGCCTGATTTCGAAAGCTGGCAGGCGATGTTCATACAGTTTATCCAGGGTGCAACTGAGAATAGTGCCCTGGCCGCAGCCAGTGGTCACGATTCTGCGCGAGGTATCAAATCCACGCACACCCTCACCGTCGATGGTGGTAACCTCAGCAAGTTCACGATCCCAGTCAACGGTGATTGATTTGACCTGCCCCGGGCGCTCAAACAGGGTCTGGTTCCTGAGATAGCCCAGCACCAGTTTCTCGGGGTGGGTGCCCAGGGTCATGAGTGTGACCAGTTCCGCTCCATCCACCTTGATGGTGAGTGGAATCTCGTCCACGATATTTATAGTCTGCTCTTCCCCGTACTGATTGTGTGAGCTGACCTGGTGGATAGATTCCAGACCTTCATCGCTGAGTTTTGGCATTACTTCCACTAAGTTGAGAGCAATATTGTCTTGTTCACTGTTCGCGTTAGCAGATATTGATTCTGATGGTTTCATGGAAATGGGGTAGGCACTGCAGATATTGCAGCGATGGTCGGCTAGCTGGCGATTTACCACCGATTGGTAAAGATATTATCATAGCCTAAATTTACCGAAAGAAGTATATTATTGGACCAACAGGATCAACCAGAAAGCAATCCTCGTTACTGAAATTCAAATATGACTAACGACACAGACCAGGGATTTAAAGAATCAGAGCGGGAAGTCACCGTTCCGGTTTCTGTGGTACTGGAAAGAACCCTAGACACAACAAAAAAATGGGTTGTTCCGCAATGGAGCGCATATACAGTGATTACCGGCGAACACATCCAGCACCACCAGCAGAAAGTACTGATTCATGATGACGGGGTCCATTGCCGTTATCTCTGGGGCGGTTTGATCGTGCATCTTTACAAGGACGGTGGTGAGGGTTACTGGTATAACCTGTTGTCCGACAAACCCTTCCTGTTTGTGATATGTGAAGGAGACCAGGGGGAAATGGAAGTGGAGCCGGCTTTCATAACTGCTAACCAGGACGAAGCCACAGGCTATATGGAATCGGACCGGCTGGTATTGTCCGTCCCCATGCCGCCAGAGATCTGCACACTGCTGGAAAAATTCGTGGTCTCCCATTACCTCCCCCAGGAAAAAAAGAAACGCAAACGCCGGGAATGGCTCACCGATTCTGAATATGCGAAAAGATCCGCACAAACACACTGACCAGGAAGAACCCTTCCTGACGCGCTGGTCCCGGAAAAAGTCCGGGGCAGATGACAGCGAGGCTCATCGCTCGGTCGAATCCCTGCAACCATCCCCCCTTAAAGGCGAACTCGAGGTACAGGAAAGCACCGATAACGCGCCGCTGCTGACCGATGCCGATATGCCGCCTGTGGACAGCCTTGATGAAAAAAGCGACTACTCGGGTTTCATGTCAGAAGGCGTCAGCGAACAACTCCGGCAACTCGCCCTGCGCAAGCTTTTTCGAAGCGCGGGATTCAATGTTCGAGACGGCCTGGATGATTACGATGACGACTTTACCAATTTTGCCGCCCTCGGGGATATCATCACTGCCGACATGAAGCACCAGATGGAAATGGCAGAAAAACGCAAACGTGAAAAGGAGGAGGAAGAAGCGAATCTCCAACAGGAACAGGCCGCTGAAGAAGTTGTAGAGGAAGTCGCCGAACAAGATACCGAAGAAGATACCGAAGAAGAAAACAGTGGAGACCGAAAGGTAGCGGAGGAATCGAATCAGGCAGATCCGTCGGCCGATGACCAGGAACCTGACGACAGTAGGTTGACCTAGAGCAAGGTCTACTCAATCGAACCAAAACAGCATCGAACCCTGATAATCCTGCCTGCCAATTCTCAATGGGGCTAGAAAGCAAATCCGCCGGATGAGGGCGGGGAGTTGTTTGGTCCGGTTTACATAATTGGATTTTCCAGTTAACTTTTATATTGATTCGGCATTATCGTATTAGCCGAAATGCGGCCTGACCGGGTTTTCCATTATACTACTGGCTGGTTTTTTACAGGTTACTAAACATGGCTGGCGGATGGGCCCGGGACGGGGCGGTACAGGAACAAATTGATGCGAGCGTCGAAGATGCCGTGAGACTGGCTCGCCAGCAACTACCCAAAGGGGAAAGCCTGGCATATTGTGAACAGTGCGATGACCCCATTCCGCAAGCGCGTCGATTAGCCATTCCAGGTGTGCGATTATGCGTTTCATGTCAAACTGATGTCGAGAATGAAACCATTAATATCAGCGGTATCAATCGCAGGGCCAGCAAGGACAGCCAGCTGAAGTAAGCCGTGGCTTCAAACTACATGGCCAGGAATAAATCATTGCAGCGTATTCTATGAACAACTACCTGGAAGCCCTTGACCTCGAGCTTGACACCACCAGTGATGCAGGCCGCATCCGCCACTCAATCCTCGAAGCCACGCCCTGGGCGCCTACGCCGACTTCCAGCGTATCCTACTCATCTGCCAATCGGCTGCTGATTATTGGCGACGTAGAGAATGCCCGGGATATTGAATCACGCCTGCCGGAAAAGATATTTTGCTATATTGCCGTGCCCTCGGAAAAGTCCGGCGCCTGTGCTACGACCAATGCCTATAACTGCGCGGAGCTTTCAGTATCCGGTTTCCTCGGTCGTTATGATGTCTATATGGATCACCTAAGCGGGATCGATGCACAACATGATAAGGGTAATCTTGATAATAATAATCTCGCCAGGGTTTTCAATATTGAAAGTGGGCTGTTTGATCAGGTTCTCGACCTCTCTGATGAGGCTCTGATTGGCGCTGCCATAAAACCACCGGGCTTCTATCACGCGCCGGATAGTGAATCTCTGGACATTGCAATTCAAGCTATCCCCGAAATGATCGGGGAGTTTGAAAAACCGAAATACTTCAACTATGACGTTGAAATTTGCGCCCACGGCAGGAGCGGGATCAGGGGCTGTAGAAAATGCATAGATGCCTGCCCCACGGAAGCAATCATCTCAATAGGTGAAACCATAGAAGTCAATCCCCATCTTTGCCAGGGTGGGGGCACCTGTGCCAGTGTCTGCCCGTCCGGTGCTATCTCTTACGCTTATCCAAAAAGCAATGAGCAGATTGAACTGCTGCGATCACTGGTGAAACAATTCCACGCGTCTGCGGAAACTACAGGATCAGGCCTGCTTATTTTCGACCAGGAACGGGGTCACGAAATGGTGGCAGCTGTGGCAATGAAACTCCCGGGTCACATAATCCCGTTCATGGTCGAGGAGACAGGTTCAGTGGGCCCCGACCTGGTTGCCTCGGCGCTGGCCTATGGGATACAGGAAATTTACTTCCTTGTACCCGAAGGCACGTCTGCCCAGGTAAACTCCACGCTGGAAGCCGTAATCGAACTGGTACAGGCAATTCTGGATCAAACTGCTTGCGATAAACGCAAGCTGGAAATAGTAAAGGATCTGGACCCGGTTATGGAATCAGCGCCCGGGAAAACCATTCATAGTCCCGCGACATTCGCTCCCGCCGGCGACAAACGCTGGATAACCCGTACAGCCCTTGGGCATATAAACGAAGAATCCCATAGCCCACTGGAGGTAGCCGAATTGCCGGCCGGTTCAATGTTTGGACGTGTGATCATTAACGAAGACGCCTGCACCCTGTGCATGGGTTGCGTCTCCCAATGCCCGGGCAAGGCGCTGCAGGCGGGAGGAGATACACCGGCCCTTCGATTCATAGAAGCAAACTGTGTTCAGTGCGGCATCTGTACCGCAAGCTGTCCGGAAACAGCCCTGACCCTGGAGTCACGTTTACATTTCGATTACAACACCATAAGCAAGCCCCAGACCCTCAAGGAAGAAAATCCATTTCTCTGCATTACCTGCGGCAAACCATTCGCAACCCGCGCCATGATTACCAAAATGACAGAAAAACTCCAAGGCCACTGGATGTTTGAAAATCCTGAAGCACTCAGGCGACTAAAGATGTGCGAAGACTGCCGGGTAAAGGACATGTTTGACAAGGAAGACCACATCACCTGACACAGGGATTAGAATACCAGTCAGGAAAATCAGCTATCTTACTGATTTATAAATTCAATCCTGTTCCCGATATCGAGCTCGTCAGTCATTTTCCAACGGGGTAATTTATGGGGCCAGATACGATCAATGGGAATCAATCCCGATCTTGATCAGGCGTTGTTCCAGCAATAATTCAGTAACTTGCAACCCCTGTTGATATCAGTTATCTTTGTAATAATCAGCCTTTATAAAATCAATAGTAAAAAAGCATAAATAAAAGAGTTTGGTACAGGTTACGATAACTGATGCAATGCCCGGTGTTGATCAAATTTCCAGTAATATGATCGACGACAAATCTCTGCGTGCCAATACCTACTCGCTCCTTGCCGCCCTGCTAAGCGAGCCCCCCTCTTCAGACCTGGTTGACTACCTCAGGCACATCGAACCCGAATCCACCGAAGAAACGGGTGACATCGGGAAAGCGTGGCAGCAGTTACGGTCAGCTTCTCTCGACACCAGCCTGGAGCAACTGGATAACGAATTTCATCATCTGTTTATCGGCCTCGGCCGGGGTGAAATCGTGCCGTTCGGATCATGGCACATGACCGGATTCTTGATGGAAAAACCGCTCAGCGACCTGCGCGACGAACTGCGCTCCCTCGGTATAGAACCCGGGGAGAACGAGAAAGACCCCGAAGATCACATTGCTGCATTGTGTGAATGTATGGCCATACTGATACAGGCTGGTGATGTTGACGAATCCAGGGAGCGGCAGTTTTTTGCACGCCATATACACCCCTGGGCCAACAAATTTTTCGGGCAGCTGCAATCGGCAGTGTCCGCAAAATTTTATATCCCCGTTGGTTTTCTCGGCCAGAGTTTCATGGACCTTGAAAGCCAGTACCTGAATGTTCAGACCCATTGACGTATCGTAATTAATTTTCAAATGCTGTGGAGGCAATTGCAATGAAAAAGACTGAATCAGACAAAATCCAGCGGCGCTCGTTCCTGAAAGGAACCGCAGTGGCCGGTGCTGCACTGGGAGCCGGGGCAGTAACAACGGAAACCCTTGCTGAAGTGGTAGAGGACCCGCCGCATAAGGCTGAAAAGAAGGGCTATCGGGAAACCGACCACATACGGGATTACTACAGGTTGGCGCGTTTCTAGCTCGCAGCAATCATAATCTTGAGTCCAACCCTGACCAACACCAATTGAAAATAAGAGCATCACGCTTTTAAGGAGCACAACGATGAAACTAATTCGCAAACAGCCATCCGGAGAAAGTAAAAAGACTACCGGTATTGGCGCAAGCATCGACCGCCGCGCATTCCTGAAGCGCTCGGGTATTGCCATGGGTGCCGGCGCCGCCGCTACCATGCTAACCCCGGGCAGGGTTAAAAAGGCCCACGCGGCGAGCGAAGCGGCTGGCGGTGAAATCACAATCAAGAAAAGCGTCTGCACCCATTGCTCGGTCGGCTGCGGTGTAGTCGCCGAAGTCCAGAACGGCGTCTGGACCGGGCAGGAGCCGGATTTTGATTCGCCTTTCAACCTCGGTGCCCATTGTGCCAAGGGGGCTACGGTCAGGGAGCACGGTCACGGCGAGAGACGGGTCAAATACCCGATGAAACTGGTTAGCGGCGAATGGAAACGCATGTCCTGGGATGATGCCATTAATGAAATCGGTGATGGCATGCTGAAGATTCGCGAAGAATCCGGCCCGGACTCCGTGTACTGGATGGGCTCCGCCAAGCACAATAATGAGCAGTCCTACCTGTTCCGCAAGTTCGCGGCCATGTGGGGCACCAATAACGTCGACCACCAGGCCCGCATCTGTCACTCCACAACAGTTGCCGGTGTAGCAAACACCTGGGGTTACGGCGCCATGACCAACTCGTATAACGATATGCACAACAGTAAGGCGATGCTGTTTATCGGATCAAACCCGGCCGAAGCTCACCCGGTTTCGCTGCAGCATATCTTTCGGGCCAAGGAGAGCGGCGCCAAGATGATCGTCATCGATCCCCGCTACACGCGTACTGCGGCCCACGCCGATCATTTTGTACGGATTCGCCCGGGCACCGATGTCGCCATAATCTGGGGCATGCTCTGGCATATCTTCGAAAACGGCTGGGAGGACAAGAAATACATACGCCAGCGCGTTTACGGCATGGATGAGGTTCGCGCCGAAGTCGCCAACTGGACCCCCGAAGAAACCGAGCGGGTTACCGGGGCACCCGAAGACATAGTCAAGACCGCGGCGCAGATAATGGCGGAAAACAGTCCGGCTACCTTTGTATGGTGCATGGGTGGTACCCAGCACACCATCGGCAACAACAATACCCGGGCCTACTGTGCATTCCAGCTTGCCCTAGGCAATATTGGCACCCAGGGCGGTGGTGCGAATATCTTCCGCGGCCATGACAATGTACAGGGAGCAACTGATTTCTGTGTTCTATCACACTCCCTGCCCGGCTACTACGGCCTCAGCGATGGGGCATGGAAGCACTGGTCAAAAGTGTGGGATCTTGAACACGAATGGGTCAAGGGCCGTTTCAGCGCCGAGGAAGTCGAAGGCGACAAGGGTAAACCAATCCATCCCATAAATTACAAGGGTATTCCGGTTTCACGCTGGATCGACGGCGTACTCGAGGAAAGCATTGGCCAGAAGGACAATATCCGCTGCATGGTATGGTCCGGCCACGCCGTTAACAGCCAGACTCGTGGCCCGGAAATGAAAAAGGCCATGAACAAGCTGGACATGATGGTGATTATCGATCCCTATCCGACCCATGCCGCAGTGATGCATGACCGGTCTGACGGCGTTTACCTGCTACCGGCATGTACCCAGTTTGAAACCTATGGCTCAGTGACCGCTTCAAATCGATCGTTACAGTGGCGGGACAAAGTGATTGAGCCCCTGTTCGAATCCCTGCCTGATCAAACAATTCTGTACAAGTTCGCAAGCAAGCTCGGCTTTGCCGACCAGCTCTGCAAGAACATTGCGGTTGATAATGACGAACCCAATATTGAAGACATCACCCGCGAGTTCAACAGGGGCATGTGGACAATTGGTTATACCGGACAAAGCCCGGAAAGACTCAAGCTTCACATGGCAAACAAGCATACATTCAATACCACCACACTGAAAGCCGAAGGCGGCCCAGCTGATGGTGAATACTACGGCCTGCCATGGCCCTGTTGGGGAACGCCTGAAATGGGTCACCCGGGAACCCCGGTTTTGTATGACACCAGCAAAACGGTGGCAGAAGGCGGGCTTAACTTTCGCGCACGATTCGGGGTTGAACACGAAGGGACTAATATTCTCGCCGAAGGTTCATGGCCCAAGGGGAATGAAATCCGGGACGGCCATCCGGAATTCAGCGCCGACCTGCTGAAGAGCCTGGGTTGGTGGGATGACCTGACCGCGGATGAGAAAGCCGCCGCCGAAGGCAAGAACTGGAAAACAGATCGCTCGGGCGGAATCCAGCGTGTCGCCATCGCACATGGCTGTGCGCCGTTTGGCAACGCCAAGGCCCGGGTAATCGTGTGGACTTTCCCTGACCGCGTTCCTATTCACCGTGAGCCGTTATATACACCGGATCGTGAACTGGCAGCGAGATACCCGACCTACGAGGATCGCAAGCGGTTTTATCGTTTACCGACACGCTATATGTCAATACAGAAAATCGATTACTCCAAGGATTACCCCCTCGTCTTTACCAGCGGCCGGCTGGTCGAATACGAAGGCGGCGGCGAAGAATCCAGGTCAAATCCCTGGCTTGCCGAACTGCAGCAGGAAATGTTTGCAGAAATCAATCCCAAAGATGCCAATGATAATGGCGTCAGGGACGGCCAGATGATCTGGATCGAAAGCCCTGAAGGGGCAAGAATCAAGGTCGCGGCCATGATTACCAATCGTGTTGCGCCGGGCGTAGTATTCACGCCATTCCATTTCGGGGGATGGTACGATGGCGAGGACCTGGTGGACAAATATCCACCCGGTACAGAGCCCATTATCCGGGGTGAGGCGTGCAATACGGCGTTCACCTACGGATACGATTCAGTAACCCAGATGCAGGAAACGAAAGTTACCCTGTGTCGCTTCAAAGTCGCTTAGGCGGGAGGAAAATATCATGGCTAGAATGAAATTCCTTTGTGATGCAGAACGATGCATTGAGTGTAATGGATGTGTTACCGCCTGCAAAAACGAGCACGAAGTTCCCTGGGGTGTGAATCGCCGCCGGGTCATCACCCTGGGTGATGGCGATTACGGGGAAAAATCAATATCGGTGGCTTGCATGCACTGCACCGATGCCCCCTGTGCGGCTGTCTGTCCCGTGGACTGTTTTTACACCACAGACGAAGGCATCGTGCTGCACGACAAGGACCTGTGCATCGGCTGCGGTTACTGTTTTTACGCCTGCCCGTTCGGGGCACCGCAGTATCCTCAACAGGAAGCTTTTGGTGTGCGTGGAAAAATGGACAAGTGCACTTTCTGTGCAGGTGGGCCCGCGGAAAACAACTCTGCTGACGAAGTCGAGAAATACGGCCGCAACCGGATTGCTGAAGGCAAGTTGCCACTTTGCGCTGAAATGTGCTCAACCAAGGCCTTGATTGCCGGGGACGGCGATATGGTCTCGGATATCTATCGCGAGAGAATTCTCAATCGCGGTGGTCGCCCCCAAACCTGGGGCTGGGATACCGCATACAATAAAACCAGTTGATTGAGAAAGGGAGGCTTCGGTCTCCCTTTTTTGACCCTCATTCCGGTTTTCTGCAGGTTGATAACCCAAACATAAACAGACAGGTTGGTGACAATGAACAAATCTAAAAAACGGCTGACAGCACTCGCGGGGATTGTGATTCTTTGTAGCGGACTGACTGGCTGTCTTGAATCATCCGATGTAATCATGTTTAAGCCTGGCGTCTACCAGGGTGCGAAAGATCCCCTGATTGGCAGCAGCGATGCCGCTGCACTGGAGTCCCGGTTCGCCAACCAGATGGACCGCTGATATCGGACAAACTTATACTGGAGAACCTCCATGGTAAAACAACAACAAACAGCGCAATCCGGAAAACGCAGCAGGGTTCGGGCAATGGGATGGTCAATGCTCTTTATCGTGTTGAGCGCCATGATACTGCCCACCGCTTCTTACCTGTTACCTGCCGACACCGCACACGCCCAGGTTGTCAATGACGAAAACCAGCGGGCTAATTTCTGGCGTGCTGTGCGCGAAGGAAACGAAGGATATAGTGCGGTGAGTGGACCTGAATCGGGTGTATTCATCAATAATGGCGGCCAGAACTGGCGCCAGATGCGCAATGGCATAATTGCAACCTACGGCGGCTGGGCGATTATAGGCATGCTGGGAGTGGTCCTGCTTTTCTTCCTGGTTCGGGGAAAAATCCGGGTTGACGGCGAGCGCTCCGGCCTGTCTGTCCCAAGATGGCAGGCCTGGGAACGATTCATGCACTGGTATACCGCGATCGGGTTCGTGGCCCTGGCCATCACCGGATTAAGCTTGCTATTTGGCAGGATCGTACTGATCCCCGTACTGGGTGCGAGCGGTTTCTCGGCCTGGGCCAATCTTTCTATCAATGTACATAATTACATCGGGCCATTTTTCAGTATCGGCGTTTTCGCCATGCTGCTGTTCTGGATTAAAAACAATATTCCCAATGCCACCGACATGAAGTGGTTCGCCACCGGGGGCGGCATTATTGGCAACAAACATCCCAGCGCCGGTAAGGCCAACGGCGGAGAAAAAGTCTGGTACTGGGTCGTGATACTCGTTGGCCTGCTAGCGGTATGTGGTACCGGGCTGGCGCTGATTGGGTGGCTTGCACAACTGGGCTTCGGTGACACCACCCGGGCCTCAATGCAGTTCATGCACCAGATACATGCCATTGCGGCGATTATCTGGATCGTAGTCTTCTTCGGTCATGTCTACATAGGAACCATCGGTACCGAAGGCGCCCTCGAAGGAATGACCACTGGCCGGGTCAGCGTTGAGTGGGCAAAACAGCATCATGATCTCTGGTACGATGAGGTCAGCGACCAGGCCGGGCATGCGCCACAAGCAGACTCGCCCTCGGCAGATGCAGAAACATCAACAACCTGACCTGGAGAACTGAACACTGAAAAACCCCTGCAGCATGGCAGGGGTTTTTTAATGGCGCATCAACTCCCGAAAGCAAACAACCACGGATAAAATCACCGATTATGGATCGCTTTCCCCTCCCTATAGCCCAGGGCATGCGTAACAACGGTGCAATGACAACCTGCGTACCTGTACAGTTTGACAATGGGGTCTGGGAAACGGCAGTTTTTTTTGAAGTTGGCGGCAAGGAATGCAAGGATGATCGGCGAATATTGCGAAAGACCCGATCGACTATCCCGATTTCTGTGGAAGCAGATATTATCAATCATGCCAACGCCAGTGTGGTTATCCTGAGATTTGAAGTCATCACTCATAAGGACAATCCGCTGGTCGGCGAGGTGCTCGTAACCCCAGGACTCGGGGATATTCAGTTTGACACATTGAAACACCTGACTGAGCAGAGAAACATTCGCTGGTATTTTGGTGACAGCGCATACAATGTTATTTATTCCCAGCAGACAGTCCTGCATGATCATGAGCGACAGGGGTATGATGACCTCCTCCAGGAAGCGATTAGCCATGATGCCCTGATCAGGCTGACCGGGAATTACAGTGCGTCGAATGCGATCAGTGAAATTGTCAGTCACTATGCCTACCGATAACAATCGCTGTTCCAGGTTCGTGAAAGTACCGGTATGCCTTATTTTTACTATGGTTGCATCGTTGCTATCCCTATGGATACTGGCAGCGGACTCTTTCGAAGAGGCTGTGTTAAACAATGAAATTACCGCTATCAGGAAATTCCTGGCTGATGCAGACGATATAGACGTACGGGGAACCAATGGCAAAACCGCATTGATGATTGCCGCCAGGGAGGGCAACCTGGGGCTGGTTAGCCAGCTGCTGCAGAACGGAGCGGATGCAAATTCAGCCAACATCAATGGCGGAACCCCGATCATGTTTGCAGCAATCAGCGGTAATACCGGTGTCATCCGTGCCCTGCTCGATTCTGGTGCGGATGTTAATGCCCGTGGCAGCAATGGCTGGAATGCCCTGATGGTATCTGCAGCAAAAGGCCATGAACCAGCGACCCGTATGATTCTGGATGCAGGTGCTGAAATCAATTCAACAGATGTCTACCTGTGGACAGCACTGCACAGAGCCGTATTTGAAAACAGAATTACCGTAACAAGAGCTTTACTGGAATACAGTAGCCTGGATATCCACCGCCAGGATGAGCACGGCGCTACCGCACTGCATCTTGCTGCGGCAGAAGGCCACAGCGAAATTGTCGAACTGCTGATCTCAGCAGGCGCGAACCCATCATTCCCTGACCTCTCGGGCAGAACTGCCGCCGTTTACGCTTCAGATCGGGGCCACGCCCTGCTGGCGCGTATATTGAAGGACGCCGGTTGACCCCAGCCATGTCAATCCATACTCCCGAACTGCCTGCCGCCTATGACCTTGTTGAACAGGAGCACGGATCGGATATCAGGGGTGTCGCTGCAAAACTGGCCGGAAATGGCGCCGAAGAAGGCACCCTGGTGTGGTTAAAACACCAGACCCGTGGCACGGGACGATTCGGATCCCAATGGCATAGTGCCAAAGGTGACCTCCACTGTGCCATCATTCTGCAACCCGACTTTCCACCGGCGCAGTATGCCGATATGCTGCTCGCAGGGATCGTAAGTATGGGTAATGCCCTGGCCATGCACCTGTCGCCCATGACCGCATTGTCCTACCAATGGCCCGGAAAATTGACCATTGCCGGCCATACTGTAGCTGCAGTATGGGTTGATTACAGTGAACAGGAGACGCCCTGGCTGGTGGTGTCCTGTTCGGTCAATATCCAGCAGTCACCCGCAGACTTTTCCATACCGGCCATGAGCATCAGGGAAGCTGAAGGTACAACGACACTGGACAGCGCCACCTTGCTGGAAGCCTATGCCCGACAATTTATAACGGTGATTAACAGCTGGTCGGAAAACGGCCAGGAATCACTGGTAGAGAAGTGGAAAATACGGGGAAATTCACCCGGTCAAGAAATTGATCTGAGTAGTTGTTCCGGCACCATATCCGGCATTCTCGAATGCATACTGGACAATGGCGACATTGAAGTCAAAAGCACAAACAGCGCGGTCCAGAAAGTTTGCCTGTCAAATTATATTGAGAAGATCTACATCTGATTAGGTTAAATTCATATTCGATGAAATACACACCGCTAAATCGACGCTGTTTCTTCAAGACCTGCCTGTCGACGGTTTCCATGGTTGCAGCAAACCCGGGGCTACTCGCCAGCACCACAAAAATAGGAAAGCCGTACAATCGGGTGGTGCTTCGCCGGGATAATGGGGAAGCCGTAACGACATCAACATTTCGCGATACTTCCAGCTTTATCTTTCACTATCCCTATATCACCACGCCCTGCTTCCTGATAGATCTTGGTAAAGAGGTTTTACCTTCACCAGAAGCCGTCTCCGGAGAGCAAACCTGGTGGCCCGGTGGGGTTGGAATCACCCGCTCGATTGTTGCGTTCTCAGCGATCTGCGCCCACAAACTCAGCTACCCGACTCGCTCCACCAGTTTTATCAGCTACCGGTCCGAAGAGGTGACATTTGTAAACAGTCAAAATAGCACGGAAAATAGGCAGCAACTGATTTACTGCTGCTCGGAACGCAGTGCCTACGACCCGGTTAGCGGTGCCAGGGTTGTCGGTGGCCCCGCACCGGTACCACTGACTGCAATCATCCTTGAGTACGACCACATATCGGATCATTTCCATGCTACCGGAACCATGGGTGTGGAACAGTATGACGCTTTTTTCGAAAAATTCGAATACCGGATTGCCCTTGAAAACGAGACAAAAGAAATTCGCGATCTGGCAACAGGCTCCAGTACGGTCTTCCCGGCGTTGCAATACAGCTCAAACAATATCAGTTGTTAAATCACAGACAAGCACTACGCAACAAATCGTTCAAGCCATCGCCCGGGCCTCTTTCCGGTTACCGCCCCCTTCTCCCAAACCACCTGCCCATTCACATAAACACTGTGAATCCCGGCGCTGGGCTGTATCGGATTATCAAAATCAGCCAGGTCAAGAATCCTGTTTTCATCAAATATCACCAGGTCAGCATAGTTACCCGATTTAATCTCGCCTCTCTTTTCCAACCCGAAAACGGATGCGGTCAAGCCGGTCATCTGGTGAATCGCCTGCTCAACGCTGAACAGTCCAAGTTCCCTGGCATAGTAACCCACAACCCTGGGGAAGGTTCCCCACAGCCTGGGATGGGGCATCGGGTCATGGGGCAGGCCGTCTGAGCCCACCATGGTCTGGGGTTGCCGTAGTAGATCCTGCATTTCATTCTCGTCCATTTCAAAGTAGATTGCCCCGGCGGGCTGCAGGCGCTGCACCGCGGATTCCAAATCGCAGCTCCACTGGTCACAGATTTTGTCGAGGTACACGCCACCCAGTTCCGGATAGGGTTCGGACCAGGTTATCTTGACCTTGTCCGGGGTCTCTATGAACTGGGTCAGCAAAACCGACGAGCTGGCGATATAGGGGTACACATCGAAATGCACGGTCTGGTTTGACCTTGCCCGGTTAATCATCTCCAGGGTGTTGCGGGTCTTGCCCCAGTTTCGTTGTCCCGCCGACTTGTGATGGGAAATCACCAATGGCACTTGCGAAACTCCACTTATCTCCAACGCTTCCTCCACTGCTTCCAGCAGATAGTCTCCTTCGTCACGGATATGTGAGACATACATTGCATTGTGCCCGGCCAGCTCCCGCGCCATTGTAACAAGCTCGCTGGTTGGAGCCGCACATGCCGGGGGATAATCAAGGCCGGTACTCAAGCCAATGCAGCCGTCTTCCAGGGCATCCACCATTACAGTGGTCATGGTGTCAATTTCAGAATTACTCGCGGCATTTCCGAGGTTCTTCATTGCACCCGTTCGTAACGTAGAATGCCCCACCAGCATGGCGCAGTTGGTTGCCACTCCGGCTGTTTCGAGCTCACCACGATATTCCCTGATCGAGGAAAACCGGTACCATTCCTGGCCCCCAAGCAGGTTCATGGGCGGCGGCGGGTCAATGCCCTTGAGCGGCGACAGGCTCACACCGCAATTGCCGCCGACCACGGTGGTTACGCCCTGGGATACTTTTGGTTCCATCTGCGGTGAGGAAAGCATCATCCGGTCATCGTGGGTATGTGCGTCGATAAATCCCGGTGCCACTAGCAATCCCTCCGCGTCAATGGTATTGGCGGCTTTTGAATCGCCAATTTCACCCAGCATGACAATTATTTTGCCCTGCACCGCTATATCTCCCTTGAATCGCGATGCACCAGTGCCATCGACAATATCAGCATTTTTGATCACCAGGTCATACATTCGGCTTACCACTTGATTGTTTGTTGTTCATTTCAGGAACGGCTATTTGCGACGCAGGTAAAGCCTGCGTTTTCTGTCATCTATTACAAAGCTGAACCTGTCGAGGTAATCTATCCCCAAAAGACCCATTCCGTTCATGGCGGCAGTATCCAGACTGGCAACATCAAAACCGGTTAAAACCTGTCCGCCTACGCCAATTGAATTCAGCCTCACTATGCGGGCCTGAATCTGTCCACCAGCGGTATTCAACAGGACTGGCCGGCCATTTTCAACGTTCACCCCGATACTCCTGAGAATTTCGGAGTCAACCGCGCTGATTGTCGCCCCGGTATCCAGCACCATGGTTATTTCCTGGTTCAGGTTCATGTTTACATTGACGAGATACTGCCGGCCGGATTTACGCAGCGGGATTTCGACATACTCCGCCAGGTTAATGTCCTGGAGAATTTCATCATACAATTTTGAAGCGCGGCCGCCATATACAGGATCATAGAGAATAAAGGTCAGGTTTGTCAGTGCGCTCTCCAGGTTACCCAGATCCTTTTCAACACCGGCCAGTGAATAACGCCATTCGGATTGCTCGGGCTCAATCTCGATCAACATGGCCAACAGGCCCCGTATTTCCGCCTGGTCATTCTTGATGGTTAATCTGATAAGCGCTTCCCTGGCAATTTTTCGGGCCTCCCGGGTAACCCGGTCCCTATGGCTGTTTTCTACCTGGTAGCTTTCCAGCACGGCAAGCCGGCCAACCGCCTGGCGGAAATGTTCGTTATCAATATCGCGCTGAACCAGCACCATAGCGGCATCAATATGGTCTGGAAACTCGGCCAGCCAAAGCTCCGCCAGCTGATCCGATTCCAGGGTACTGATAGCGCCGCTACTGAGGTGCGCGAGAAACTCCCTGTCGCAGTGTTCACGAATGCCGGGGTCGCCGCAGATCGAAAGAACTGTTTCATAACGGCCCAACTCCAGCAGGCGCCCCAAGTTTGGTTTCCCATCGGCCAGTTTACCTGCGGAAGCGGGTGCAACGGGACTGGTTGTCGTACTGGTCGATACAACTCCAGCTCCAGAACTCTCCGCCTGGACTATGATTTCGACAGTATTCCGTTCGACCCCAATCGGTTGGGGAATTTTTAGTGGAATTGCAGTTTCGCGAAAAGACAACTCATGGGAATACCAGCCCACAACCATACCCACGCCGATCAAAGCAAGTGAACCGAGAACCCTGGTAATCCGGCCGGAATACATGATCTCTGATTATAGACCCCAGGATTGCGCTGTTACTGCTGTTGTTACCGAAAAATGGGCCACGGCGTAAAAGGCACTGCCCCCATCTATTCGCACTAATCTTCTAGTCCACCTAGTTCAAGATCGGCAGGTATTTGTCATCAACGCCGCTGCCGGCAACGCTCCAGTTCAGGATTACCCCAATATTGGCCGGAGAAAAAACGACATCTCCGGAGGCTGCGGAACCAAGGTCTGTGCCGTTATCGAGCCTCACCGTAACTACGCCATTTACGCCCACTCTCAGTGACGATACGTAGTTGCCTGCGTAATCGATCGGGTCCGTGGAAACGAATGTAAAGTCTGACAGCTCAACCAGTGAATCAGGGAAGTTGCCGGTCTGGCTGTAGTACTCGGTGACAGCGGTTTTTGTGGCTGAGAAAATCGAAGCGGATTCGGATACACGCACCTTGATCGTATAGTCCCTGTAAACGGGGATGGGCAATGGACGTGAGAATACCAAGGATTGTCACCACGACCATCAGCTCGATCAGGGTGAAGCCGGCGGATTTCCGACGCTGTTTGTTAGTCAACTGCTGTACGGTTATTGACTTTGTCATAGTGTCTCCCCCGTGCCCTCGAGCGGTTGAACACACAGTCTCGCACAGGCGCTACCGCTATTCTATCTGATCCGGGGAGCCGCCCGCAACCATTGGAACAGCCCACAGCGATGAGAAATGGGGTTAGCGCGGATTCAGGAATCATGTACAAAGTCTCATTCTGGCCCTCCGTGTGGACTAAACTACACGAAGTGTCCAAAAGGGCCCTACATTCCTACAGAATCCAGGCAGAGTAATGACGATTTCACATACAAAAACCCTGATTCAATGCGATATCGATTTTGATGCCGATGGCCGCCAGTGCAGCTTCCTTTCGGTTCCCATTTCGACCAACGAATCGGCGTACGGGTCACTGACTATCCCGATTACGGTATTGAAAAATGGCGAAGGCCCTACGGTTTCTTTTACCGGCGGCGTCCATGGTGATGAATATGAGGGGCCAGTTACGCTTATGAAACTGGCGAGTTCCCTGCAGGCCGGAAAAATCCAGGGGCGGGTGATCATCATTCCCAGCCTCAATCTTCCCGCGGTGCTATCCGGGAGCCGCTGCTCCCCCATGGACGGGCTTAACCTCAACCGGGTATTTCCCGGCCAGGCCCATGGAACGGTGACAGAGATGATCGCGCACTATATCTCCAGCGAGATTGTGCCGCTGTCTAATGTTCATTTTGATTTGCACTCTGGCGGAAAAACCCTCGAATATATTCCGAGTATTTTTGTGCCCCATGCAGAACCGGGAAAAGACCAGGATACCGCCCTCGGTGCGGCCCTGGCTTTTGGCACCGACCTGGCCATTACCGAGGATGATACGTTTCCGGATTCCGGGCGATTTCTTTCCGCTTCCTTCAGCCAGGCTGGAAAAATGGCCTTTGCCTGCGAACTGGCAGGCGCTGGACGGGTAAGCCCTGATGTGGTGTCCATGGCCGAACACGGAGTCCGGAATGTACTGAAGTATTTTGGGGTGATGGAAGGCGATACTGTTACCCGGGAAATGCAGTCAAGGCCTGCGACCCGCCTGGTCCGGGTGCACGATTCGCGATGCTACGTCATGGCGCCGGATGACGGTCTGTATGAACCGCTGGTTGATCTCGGCGACGAAATCGTTGAAGGCCAGCTGATTGGGCAGGTCCACTATCCGCAGCACCACGACAAACCCCCGTGGCAGGTTGAAGCCCCGCTCGATGGTATCCTCATATGCAAACGCCCACCGGCGAAAGTACGGCGTGGTGACAATATCGCCATATTAGGCCAGGAGCATTAGCTGCTGCCGGATTACCCGGGCTCCATTGACTGAGCTTAAAGTGTAAAAGTTTAGGCTTGATCTTTCAGTTTGATAATTCAAGCACGATCTGATCTGACAATATTAAGAAATAGCGGACGTACGAATAACTGCTGTGAGAGTCCGCTTATTGCCCTATGCGGTCATTTGGGTAAACTTGTTTCTTCTTTCTGAAACCGCGGCAGGTCATCGTGCAACAGTGATAAGTCTACGATGCTCTCAGCGCAATACTCATGCACTTGCGGACTCCATGTGTTGTTGGTTGCTATTTCTTGATCGTCGAACAGGGAAGGAAACGTACCACACAATTCCACTTCTGAATTATCCTTATCGGTAAGTAAGTAGTTGTAAACCTTGCTTCCACAACGCTCACAAAAGAATCGCTTGAAGCTGTCTCTTGCCGACTCTGCTCGCGTATACCACTTTAAGAACGCCGAACCTTCAATGATCCGAAAGTATCGTTTCTCCACATACACATACTGGTAGATTGGTGCAGCATGAGCTTGGCGACAGTCTCTGCAATGACAGTATCCAGCCCAGAAGGGTTCGGTTTCAGCCGCGATCAGGAAACGAACGGCGCCACAATAACAGCGCCCATGGACATCTTGAGTATTTTTATCATTCATAATCTGAAGGCCTCGTGTAATCAGAAACTGAACCAAATTGGATAACGACCGAATGGCTGTAAAGAGTTGCAGCCTCCCAAAATTTCACAGTGAGCGGCCCTATCGGGAAATACGAATGTTCTGGGGATTCAAAGGAAGCGGACGATAGGATTTAGGAAAAAACTTCCGCTTATTGCCCTGAAGAGTCATTGAATGGTTTTTACTCTGACCCTAATGATCCGAGTCAATTTCCCGCTCCGATAGCTTCACAAGCTTGTGGCGTTTGCATCTTTTCTAAGTTTACGAAGTACAAAATGCTCAGGTGGGCTGATTCGTCTTACGCAAGATTTTGATGGTCGCAGCAATTTCTTCATCTCCATATCCCGCTGCGACGGCCTGCTTCAATAACTCGCGTATCGGTTCTAGCAGGTCGATGGCCCCAGTAGGGAGTTCTTCCGTGACGTTTAACCCTGCCGCCCAAGTCCCTAAGGCTGCCTCGGTGTTAGTGAAGTGATTTGCTGCGATTGCGGCCGCCTGGCGGTGAAGGTCTTCCGCAATAAACGGCCCATTGCCTGCCAACATATTTGCGTACAAGCCGACATCTAACCCGGCCTGCTCCAAAATGTGTGCGCCCTGGATCGTGCCCATTATTGCCATCAGTGTTGGCAGGACCAATGCCCAATCCATTGCTTCCGGAGCAGCCAAGTTTGCTCCTAGGTACATACTCGAGCCCCCAAAGCACTTGATCGGGCGCTCGCCGTTTTGCCACGCCTCTTCGCTGCCTGCTACACAGAGAACAGTCTCGTCGTTCCCAATTTGACTTGGGTAGGCGATGATGACTCCATCTAGGTAGAGAGCTTTCTTACTCTCTGCCCAGGCCTGCATGGCTTCGGCCTCGGCGGCTGTGGCCGTCGTCAATTGAATCAGTGTTTTTCCCGTGAGGTCTGCGCAGCCGGAAAAAATCCGATTTGCGTCGTCGTAAATGCCCAGACACACGATGACAATTTCGCTGCCATCGATCGCTTCATTCACGCTCGCAGCCAGAGTCGCGCCGGCTTCGACGAGGGGCTTTGCCTTCGCCGCAGTGCGATTCCAAACGGTAACCTTGTAGTGACCATCAAGCAGGGTAGTCGCCAGAGCGGAACCCATCCTGCCAAGCCCAATAACCGATACTCGTTGACTCATTTAGTCCTCCCTGCCGCTTCGGGCGTAGTGATCTTGCGGAAGTAATCTTATATGGGGTGTCGTCGATCCGCGTACAATGAACCCCACCCGCTGGGCTACCGCCTTCGTGTCACCCCGAGTATAGGAAGGATAAATAACCTATCCCCCAAAATCAAGAAGTACTACCCAGTCCATAAACCTGCAAATCCTTTGAAAATACGCTCGATCGAACTAATCCTCCAGCCACTGTAAGCAACAAACATGGGATACCTCAGCAAATAAAAGGGGCAGTATCTTTTAATGACTATGACCGAAATGAGTATATAGCGGTCATAGTAATTAAAAGATACTGCCCCTTTTATTTGCTGAGGTATCCCATGTTTGTTGC
>PVMK01171576.1_pt1 | contig 27770 bp, 13 predicted proteins | sample 1853481 | NCBI WGS metagenome assembly PVMK01 (sample SAMN08533507, study PRJNA380276) | Marine sediment metagenome, whole genome shotgun sequencing project. | reverse complement strand
TCATATAGGTAAAGAACAGGTTAGGGCCTTTTTTGGAAAGGTGAATGATCTGTTGGTATCTGAAAAGTTCGATGTACAACAATACGTGGTTCAAGGAGACACCGTAGTAGCCCTGGGAGAGTTTACCTGGACATCAAAGGTTACCGGTCGGGTATTTGATGCACACTTTGTTCATGTTATAACCATCCGGGATGGTAAGATTTGCAAATTTCGGGAATACACCGATACTGCCGCTGCAGTCGACGCTATGGTGGATTAATTGCGATTATTTTTGGAACAAGTAGCCGTCATGGTATCCCTTTTGATTGCGGAAGGTGATATGTTTCAGTAGTTTAAGCTCCCACTTTTTGTCCACTAATTCTCCCTGCTTCAAACAAAACTCCTCAGGGAATGTCCGTAATTCTAGCTGCCGGAGATTAAAAGTACAATATAGAAATATGCCATTTTTATGGAGTAGCGAAGGGATCAGGTTTAGTAAATCATCGCTAAGCTTATAATGAATCACAGTGATATTGTCTGCTTTCATTAGTCTTTTTATGTCAGCCTCCAGGCTTAGATCCAGTTTGATGGTATTTATATTGAGATTGCTTTCATGCGATATTTCACTCAATCTAGTGAGCGCAATTTCTGAAAAATCAATGGACCAAACCTGAAGTCCGTATTGGGAAAGAAACATGGAGTTACGACCTTCCCCACAGGCCAAATCCAATACCGATCCGGGCTTGAAAAAGGAAATATGTTCAACCAGGAAGGGCTCCGGTATCACCGGTGGCTTGGATGATGACCTGTATCGGTCATCCCAGGACTTCTCGCGATGCTCATGGTTGGACATGCTTTAAAGAGATTATTTTGCACTAAAGCGAAAAGTCTTGTGGGCTCTCATCAGGTGAATCTGGCAAATATTGAGCCTTCAATCAGCAAAGACTCTAATAAAGAATTCCTGCATATCCTGCCAGGACTGAGAATCTGCGGCTTCATTATAAGCTAAAGGTAGTTCAAATTTCTCACCGAATACATCGGCGTCGGGATTGGTAAAGCTATGCTTTGCACCGGGATAGGCGATGAAGGTGAAATCAACTTTAGCGGCTTCCATCTCTGCTTTTAGTCCTTCGACCTGCTCGGGTTGCACAAAGGGATCCTCTGCTCCGTGGCATACCAGCACCGCTGCTACCACATCGCCTTCCTGGGCCGGAGATTCAGTGCCCAGGCTTCCATGGAAACTTACTACTCCATCCAGATCTGCCCCCGACCTGGCCATGTGTAAAACAACCCCGCCGCCAAAACAATAGCCTATGGCAGCTATTTTATTAGGGTCAGTGCTAGGGTGGTTCTTTATTAACTCCAGGGCAGCATTAAAACGCGCCATACCACTTTCAATGTTTTCAAATACTTCCTGAGAAAACTTTCCGGCATCATCGGGGTGATCAGCGGTTTTTCCGTCTCCATACATATCAACTGCCAGGGCGGTGTAGCCCATCTCTGCCAGCATATCCGCTCGTCTACGGGCATAGGCATTGTGTCCCCACCATTCATGAACCACCAATACTCCTGGCCGGGCCCCTTGTTGGCTGGCGTCATATGCCAGATAACCCTTCATGGTTATGGTGTCGGTAGCGTATTCAATTTCCTTACCTACTAATTGGGGACTGGATTTTTCGGGGTCGGCGGTAGTTTCTTCAGAAGGTTTTTGGTTTCCACCGCAGCTAATTAATGTTACCATAATGAACAGCATGGACAATAAACGATTAACAGACATGGGGTTTGTTGGTTTTTGTTGAATTATTGAGTTTTGAGCTTAAGTAATACACAACACTAAAATTAATAAAAATTTTATCATGGACACTAAGTTGTTAAATTTGGGGTCATACAAACCAATCTATCAGAATGAAAAATATTGCACTGGCTTGTTTTAGCTTAGTACTGTTGTGGGCTTGTCAGGGTCCTGAAAACCATCAATCCTCTATTAAACAAACAAAGCAGATAATTGTTTATGGCAGCAACAATTGTGATCATTGTCTTGATTTTAAAGCCCAGTTAGATTCCATCGGGTTTTCCTATGATTTCAGGAACGTGGAATTTAATGACGCCATGAACCGTGAGATGTACTACAAGGTACAAAGGGCAAGAATTGGGGGACGGATTAACTATCCCGTGATTGATGTGGAAGGTAAAATCATGGTAGCCCCTAATTTAAGTGAAGTGATCGGTTTAATGTAACAGAGTCTATATATGCCCGATCAGAACTTCAAAACCATAAATTCGGTACGGCGGTTTTCTTGATGCTGCTCTTCACTGCAATCCGATTTCTCCAAGCACTCATTTAGGAGTTTTGACTCACCATAACCTTTGGCTACCAGTCGTTTAGCATCAATTCCCCGACTAACAATATAGTCCACCGCGGATTTAGCCCTTTTTTCTGAAAGGGTTTGATTATAGGAGCCTGACCCTCTGGCATCGGTATGTGAGCTCAATTCTATTACAATGGAAGAATTGTCCTTCATTACCTGTATTATTTTATCCAGAGCCGGAGTGGCTTTCTTCATTATTTCCCATCGGTCGAATTCATAGTAGATATTCTCAATCTCTATCGGTCCAGTGATTCGCACTCCATTCCCCAATAAGGTGGTTTTGGCCTTGTCATCAATAGTTGATAATTGATCTTCCCCAACATCCAGTAGTTTGGGCTCAAGGTGCAATTTAATACTCTCATGATCTGTACTACATGGAACATAACCTACGATCATGTCTACCTTATCTTCAAATTTTCCAACTAGTGAATATCGTTCACTTGGAAACAGTTTTAATACAAATTCCCCTTGCTCATCCGCGCGTTCGACTTGTTCTTCACCGGTGAGTTCGTTTACTGCTGAGATATGTGTACCAGGTAGTAATTCCATGGTTTCAGCATCGTATGCCAGGCCTTTCAACTCTACAAACCGTTTTAAAGGCAATACTAGCTTTTCAGAATCTCCCGGTAAATTACTTCGGGTAGAAAAGTCTCGATTTAAAGTAAGGCAATTGTTTTTGACTACTTTGATTTCATAGTCTTTGTTAGTAGCTACTTTAATTTCAATTTTTCCATCAATATCAGTAACCAAATCACCTATGACTTGATCATTTTCAAATAATATTAAATGAGCCTCTGGAATCGGGGTGTCATTTTCCGCATCAACAACTATCACTTCAAGGTTCACAAACACGTGGTCAAATCTATAGATATCATCATTACCTTTTCCTCCGGTACGATTAGAGGAAAAGAAACCCGAATGGCCTCCCTTATTCCTTATTAGCCCAAAATCATCCCAGTTGGTGTTGATTGGATACCCCAAATTGATTAATTCGTGGGTTGTTAGATCGAGTTGATAAATGTCCAGTCCCCCCATGCCTAAGTGGCCATTTGAGGCGAAGTACAAAAATTTATCCTCGAAGATAAATGGGAATAACTCTCTTCCTTTGGTATTTACCTGTTGGCCCAGGTTTTGAGGTTCTCCCCAGGTTCCGTTTTGCCGGTCGGTATAGTAGATGTCCGGACCACCCTGTCCTCCAGGCATGTCCGAAATAAAATAAATCCTTTTGCCGTCAGCTGTTATGGTTGGGTGACCCGTGGAATATTCATCGCTATTGAAGGGAAGGCCCTGGATATTCACCCAGTTACCATTAGGTGCCTGTTCGGCTTGAAATACTTTTAGATTCACATCCCCACTGCTGCTTTTTAATATTTTTTTCTCAAAGTAATTGTTCCGGGTGAACAATACCTTGCGTCCATCATCGTAAAACGTGGTACTGCTTTCATGGAACTTGGTGTTTACATGAGGGTTGAATTTACCCACTGAACTCATGGTACAGTCCGCTTTGATCTTTGCAAAGTAAAGATCAAGAAAGGCACTATTGTCTCGTTTGTATTTTTGTTTCGTCAAGTTTGTTGGATCCTTTCGAGCTGACGCAAATACCAGCCCTCCGTTGTAGTAAGCAGGTCCAAAATCTGATTCAGAGCTGTTTATGGTTAACTCGCCGATTATGTATAGCGAAGAGTCCTGGAAAAATGTATGATAATTTTTAATAGCTTCAACGATCTTTTGAGCCCGCTCATCATCGGGGGATTGTCTTTGATATTTCACTAACAATTCCTGAGCTTTCTCATAATGACCTATTTGGTAAAGTGAAGTGGCATAGTGGAAGTTGTGAATTGGTTCGGCAACTTCCTGGTTGTCTACCACTTTGGAATAATAAAACACCGCTTTACGAGGATCATTGAGTTCCCTGTAGCATTCTGCAATTTGAAGCTTAACTTCCGGTTTATCATATTTAGCAGCAAGTAACTGCTCATAAAGACCTAATGCGTCCTTATAGGCATAATCATCAAACAGTTTATTTGCTTTTTTAAAGGTATATCCGTGATTGGATGGGACGTACGCCTGTCCGGTTGCCAGGTGGATGGATAGGCAAAAAATGATCGATATTATAAAGCCAATCTTTTTCATATTTCAGCAGATAAAATCATTAGAAGAACCTGGGGGATTTCATGCGTTGTTCCGGTTTTACGAATACATAATTCAGCATAAATTCATGAGAACCCGATTGGACGGCACTCAAATCAGTGGTGCTGGCGAAGTCATAGGCATAGCCCAGGCGAAATTTTCTGGTCATTTGTAATTCAAGAATGGCATTCCAATCCGCACCAATTCGGTGTGAAAGTCCTACCCAGATGAGGTCTTTGATTAATAGGTTAGCATTTAAATCAAGTTGAATGGGAGCGCCAGTAACTACCTTCAGCAGAAAATTTGGTTTTAATTTCAGGTCTTTACTTAGGTAAAACAAATATCCCCCAGTTAGAAAATAGTGCCGAAGTTCCTTGGCAACACTGACAGGGTTATCCTGGTCAATGGAATTTTGAAGCATCCTTGGCACTGAAAAGCCCGCATAAAACCGCTCTGAGCTATAAAATAATCCGGCCCCAAAATTAGGCAAGAAGCTGCTTTTCTGATCCTGGAAATCTGCTGCTGGCCGGTGCAATAAAAGTAGATCATTTAAATCTTCCCGGTAACTGGTAAAACCAACTTGTAGTCCCATGGACAACGTACCTTTTTCCATGGCGATCCGGTAAGCATAGGATCCATAAACAGAATGTTCTTTAGAAACCCCAATTTGATCGCGTAGCAGCAGCATACCCAGAGCTATCTTCTTGTTTTTAATTGGGCTATGAATGGCAAAGGTTTGAGTACTGGGCGCTCCCTCCAAACCGGACCATTGTTCACGAGCCAGTGCTGTTAAACTGAGTTCACCATGACTACCGGCATAAGCAGGATTTAGCGCCAACCCATTGAACATATACTGGGTGTACATGGTGTGTTGCTGTCCAAACACAGGTACAAATGCTCCCAATAGTAAAACTATAGTAAGGTATGTTATAGTACTTTTAATATCTATCTTCCTCATTGATCCACTATTTTCTGAGCACTATATAGCCGCTGTATAATTCACTTCCATCTCCTAAATCCAATACATAAAAATAGGTGCCGTCTGGGGCAACCTCATCCCCAAAAATGATTCCTTCAGTTGATTGACCCTCCCAAAATACCGTAACATTATTGTATCCCCTGGCTTGGTAAATTTTGCTTCCCCATCTATTAAATATCTGCACGTAGTTATCGGGGTACCTTTCAATTCCCTGGATGGTCCAAACATCGTTGGAACCATCATTGTTGGGTGAAACTCCCTGATAAATGATCAGACCTTCGAATGGAGTCACTTCCACGGTTGCCGTAGCTTGTGCGCATTGTGATGGCACTCCGTCATCACAAACCTCATAGATGAAGCTATCGGTACCGCTAAAACCCGGATTAGGGGTATAAGTGAAAGATCCATCACTGGTTATGGTTACCGATCCACTCATGGGTGCAGAAACCGGAGCAGTGTTTACTATTAGATTTTGACCTTCGGGATCTGAGTCGTTGTCCAATACATTGCCTGAAACTGAAAGATCCTCCTCCGTAGTGTACATATCGTCCACTGCCAACGGTGCTATGTTTAAAGGTAAAACTGACACCGTCAATTCTGCAATATCGGTGCCGCCGTTGCCATCACTGATAGTATATTCGAATATCTCTACTCCGGTAAAACCGGCAGGAGGGGTATAGTCAAAAGATCCATCAGGATTCCAGATCAAAATTCCACCACTGGTTTGAACGGCGTTTAACGCAATGACTGAGATAACGTCTCCATCAACATCCGAGTCGTTGGACAAAATTCCTGGTGCCGGAATATTCAACGGAGTGTCCTGAACGGTAGCTAACGAATCGTTGACTGCTGTGGGTGTATCTTGTTGCGCAATTACATTAATAATAACCGTGGCTTGGTTACATTGGCTGGGAGTTCCATCGTCGCACACTTCATAAATAAAGCTGTCTACACCATTAAAATCAGGGTCAGGTGTATAGGAAAAGGTCCCATCTGCATTCAGCAATACGGTACCATTCGAAGGAGCGGTTACCGGTGTAGTATTAACTGACAGGTTGTCTCCCTCAGGATCACTGTCATTGCCTAGCAATCCAAGTAGAGGATCAGTAACGGAAACTACATTGTCCTCATTCACCAGGTAGTTATCGTCTACTGTATTGGGCTGGTCATTTACATCATCTATCACTATGGTTACCGTTGCATTGTCTGAACCTCCATTGCCATCGTCTATAGTGTAGGTGAAAGTATCTGATCCTACAAACCCTGCCGGTGGTGTGTAATCAAAAGAACCATTGGCATTGACACTTACCGTACCGCCATTGACGCTGATAGCATCAAAACCTGAGACTGCAACTGGATCGCCATCAGCATCAGTGTCATTGCTTAATAAACCGGGTGTAGATATAACTAATTGAGTATTTTCATTGGTGCTATAGCTGTCATCAGCAGCGATAGGATTATCATTTACCGGAGCTACATCAATGGTTGCCGTGGCAACATCCGTACCTCCATTTCCGTCATCAATAGTATAGGTAAAACTATCAGTGCCAGCGAAATCCATAGGTGGTGTATAGTTAAATGAACCGTCCGCATTAACCAGGACCACCCCTCCATTGGTACTCAGGTTATCAAATGCACTTACCGAAAGTATATCGCCTTCTAAGTCTATGTCATTGCCTATTACACCGGGGGCCACTATGATTAATGGTGTGTCTTCATTAATACTGTAATTATCATCTACGGCAATGGGAGGATCATTTATATTGTCAACATTAATAATAACTGTTGCCAGGTTCGATGTACTGCCATTGTTATCATTTACGGTATAATGTAATGAATCAATTCCGGTAAAATTAAGGTCAGGAGTGTAGGTTATGGTACCGTCTCCATTTACTGTCACCTGGCCATCACCCGGAGGCGTGACTATCGTTACCGAGGCAGCATCGATGGAACCGTCTATGTCGGTATCGTTGGTGATAACATTAATCACTACCGATGTCTCTTCGTTGGTACTTGTGGTATCATTCAAGGCCACGGGCGGATCATTTACCCCGATCACATTAATCACTACGGTAGCTGAGGAGGAACCCCCGTTGCCATCACCAATGGAGTAGCTAAAGCTGTCGACACCATTATAGTTAGGTGGCGGAATGTAGTTTACTGATCCATCTACATTTACCACCACTGTTCCTCCCTGGGTACTAAGCGCATCATTACCAGTCACTGACAGCGGATCTCCCTCAGGGTCGGTGTCATTGGTTAATACACCCGGTGCGGACAGATTTAAAACGGTATCCTCGGTGGCATTTAAAGTGTCATTAACCGCTACGGGGTTGTCATTGACGTTGATTACATTGATATACACGGTAGCTGCCTGGGAGGTAGCTCCGTCATTGTCATCAATAGTGTAACTCAGGCTGTCCAAACCGGCAAAACCGAGGTCAGGTGTATAGGTTACGGTGCCATCCCCATTGATGACAACCGTTCCATTTAGTGGACTGGAAGCCCTTCCTACAGTGGTTACATCAATAGTCCCATCCAAATCAGTATCATTGGCAGCCACATTGATTACCACTGCTATTTCCTCAGATGTTGCAGTGGTATCGTTCAAGGCCACTGGTGGATCATTAATGTCCAGCACGGTAATTTCAACATCAACTATATTGGAGACGGCCCCATCATTATCACTAATTGTATAGGAAAAGGCATCCGGACCATTAAAATCCGGATCGGGAGTATAGGTGAGGGTACCATCTCCATTATCCACTAGATTCCCATTGGATGCCGGAGTTATTATCGCAATGGAACTCAAATCAAGAGTGCCATCTACATCCGAGTCATTGATAACCACATTAATATCGACGGTTATATCTTCATCCGTGGTGTTATTCAAGTCTTCAATGGCCAGGGGAGGGTCATTAATGGAGTTCACTGTTATGGTAACTAATCCTGATGATAAACCACCGTTACCGTCGGTAATGGTGTAGGTATAGGTGTTGGCACCATTGAAGTTGGTATCGGGAGTATAGGTAATGGTGCCATCTCCATTGTCGACGATTGAACCATTTGCCGGTTGGGTAACGGAAACGATGGAGATAGGGTCGCCCTCAGGATCGCTGTCGTTCGACAAGACGTCTGTAGTAATTGAAATATCTTCATCCGTAATGTCGGTATCATCAATGGCATTGGGAGAATCATTTACTGCACCCACCACTATAGTTACGGTGGCACCGTCAGCCCCTCCATTGCCATCTCCGGCTATATAAGTAAAGGTATCAGTACCGGAAAAATTAGCGTTTGGCTGATATGTCAAGGTTCCATCTCCATTGTCTGTTACTGTTCCGTTGCTTCCCTGGCTGAATCCGACTATATTTAGTATGTCTCCATCTACATCAGTATCGTTGATCAGCACCCCAAGAATTACTGGTGTATCTTCATTGGTATTCTCGAAGTCATCGTTAGCTATGGGCGGATTGTTGATTGGATTTACAGTAATGGATACAGTGGCGGTGGATGTTCCCCCTCTACCATCAGTTATGGTATAAGTGTAACTGTCAGGTCCGTTAAAATTGAGATCAGGAGTGTAGGTAACGGTGCCATCACCGTTGTCCACGGTTACCCCATTTGCTGGTTGCGTTATGGAACTTATACTTATAGGATCACTGTCGGCATCACTGTCATTAGCCAACACGTTGGTGGTAGCCGGAATGTCTTCATCGGTGATTTCACTATCATCCATGGCAGCAGGAGGGGTGTTGGCAATTCCAACATATATGGTTACAGTGGCACTAGAGGTAGATCCTTTGCCGTCGGTGATGGTGTAGGTTATAATATCTACTCCCGTAAAACCAGAATTAGGGGTGTAAGTGATGGTTCCATCCCCATTATTCACTACTGATCCATTAGCACCAGGCACTACATTAATGATACTAATGACATCACCATCCACATCGAAGTCGTTGGCCAGCACATTGCTGGTGACCTGTACATCCATAGGAGTACTCACAATGTCATCGACTGCCGTGGGAGGGTCCTGTAAAGGATTTATAAAGATGGATACGGTAGCGGTAGCGCTGCCTCCGTTACCGTCTGTAATACTATATGAGTAGGTATCCGTTCCATTAAAATTGGATCTAGGTGTATAGGTAACGGTGCCATCTCCGTTGTCAACTACAGTACCGTTTCCTGGCTGGGTCACAGATGTGATAGTCAGCACATCACCTTCCGGATCAATGTCATTGGCCAGTACGTTAGTGGTTGTTGGGATTTCTTCAATGCTACTACCAAAATCATCTATTGCCATAGGATCATCATTGGCATTATCTACAATCACAGTTACCGTGGCGGTGGCAACTCCTCCCTTATTGTCTGTAATGGTATAAGTGTAGCTATCTGTACCACTGAAATTAAGAAGGGGTGTATAAGTAATGGTCCCATCACCGTTATCTAAGACCATACCAAAGGATGGTTGAGTAACTATAATCACCGTTAGTACATCATTTTCGGGGTCGCTGTCGTTGGCCAGTACATCTGTGGTTACAGGGAGGTCCTCAAAAGTATTGGCAATATCATCGATGGCTACCGGAGGGTCATTTATAATTCCTACCCAGATTGAAACCAATGCAGTGGAAAACTCACCTAATCCATCACTTATTTCATAAGTGTAGGTATCAACTCCGGTAAAGTTGGCATTAGGTGTATAGGTTATGGTGCCATCCCCGTTATTTACAACCGTACCATTGGTACCTTGTGTTGTCTTCACCACTGTAATGGGATCACCATCAATATCAAAGTCATTGTCCATAACATCATAAGTTACCGGAGTATCTTCAAGCGTGCTGACGATGTCCAATACCGCAACTGGAGCATCATTCACCGGTAGTACGATTATACTGACCAAAGCCGTAGCGGTACCACCCTGACCATCGGTAATGGCGTAGGTGTAGGTGTCCACGCCATTATAGTTGGGTCGGGGTACATAGGTTATGGTGCCATCATTATTATTTATTACCATTCCATTGAGTCCCTGAGTGACAGAAAATACCACTAATGGATTTTTTTCAGGATCGATATCATTGGCCAACACATTGGTGGTAACCTTTTGATCTTCTTCCGTGACATCTCCGTCATCGCGTGCAATGGGATCATCATTTATGGGTCCCACCACCACGGTAACTGTGCCGGTATCAAATCGCCCGTTGCCATCGGTAATGGTATAAGTAAAGGTTTCCGTTCCGGTAAAATCATCGTCAACAGGCTCGTATCTGATGGTACCGTCAGATCGCACATTTACTTGTCCCTCAGGAGGTTGGGTGACGCTGGTCACATTGATCACATCACCATCCACATCCAGGTCATTTGCCAGCACTATGATGGTTACCCGAGTACCTTCCGGAGTACTGGCGAAATCATCCACCGCTATAGGAGCATCATTGACCGGAACTATAGTGACCATCACGGATGCTGTGGAAATACCACCATTACCATCGGTGATGGTATAGGTAAAAGTGTCTATGCCACTATAATTTGCAAATGGCACATAGGTTAGGGTTCCATTGTTATTGTTGATTACAGACCCGTTACCACCTTGTGTAACAATCACTACTTGCAGAGGATCTCCCTCTATATCGGTATCGTTGATAGTGACGTTCAGGGTTATTGGTTGGTCTTCATTGGTGATGGTAGTATCATTTACCGCTATTGGAGGGTCATTTATTGCGGCTACCACTATGGTGACGGTGGTGTTGTCTGTTTCTCCATTACCATCTGATATAGTATAGGTAAAACTGTCAAGTCCATAAAAGTCAAGATCTGGAGTGTATGTGAAAGTGTCATCTCCATTCTGGACTAAGGTGCCATCACTGGTAAGTGTAAATGAATCAATGCTGACGGCATCGCCATCTACATCCAGATCATTGTCCAACACATCAAAAGTAGTAGGAATATCTTCCAGGGTAGCAAAAATATCCAGGTTCGCAATAGGTGGATCATTAAAACCGCTGACAGTCATGGTCACGGTGGCAGTGGAGGTACCTCCATTCCCATCATATATGGTGTAGGTGTAGGTGTTTACCCCTGAAAAATTAGGAAATGGCGTATAAGTTATGGTCCCATTGCCATTGTTTACCACAGTCCCGTTGGCAGGCTGGGTGATACTAACAATAGTCAGGGGGTCTCCCTCTGCATCGGAGTCGTTAACCAGCACGGAGTTTACTACACGGGTGTCCTCACTGGTGGTTTCACTGGGATCATCCACCGCAGTGGGAGGATCGTTGATGGGATTGACGGCTATCGATACCATAGCTTGAGCACAAATATTTGTGGGCGTAGTGTCATCACAAACTTCATATACAAAAGAATCTGTACCATTGAAATTCGCATCAGGAGTATAGGTAAAACTACCATCACTATTCAAGAGCAAGGTACCACTGGTTACATTTGTGATCAAACTCACTGTCAAGGGGTCTCCATCCGGATTGGAATCATTGACGATTACATCTCCGGAAATATTGGTGTCCTCATCTAGGTTTTCGAAATCCATTGTTGCCAGGATGGGATTGTTACATTGGGTGCTGGAGATAGGATAGGTAATTGCGTCTAATTCATGGGTAGAAGAAGACTGGTTATCCAACCGGATATACCGCGCATCCGAGGCTAATATCTCATATACCAGATCTTTGGGGCTGGAGGAATTAACAATAAAAGTTCGGGGGTTGGTAAAACTAATTCCATCTGAGGATTGACTCACCACTATCGATGCCGGAACTCCTGTCTTTTGGAGTCGCAATAAAACGCGTTCTCCTGAGGCTGCCACATCCGTCAAATCCAAATCCAAAATTGCTCCGGCTAAAAGTTGAGCAACAGAACCGTCCGCAGTCCCTGTAGCATTGCCGGGGGAATTAACAGTGGGGTTGACCACGGTAAAATTATCGGCATTTCCGGTATCACCCTGGTCCGTACTAAGTATCGTTACGGTCTGATTTGTAAGCAAACTAGGTGTTACGGTCTTGGTAACCACCTTACGGGTACCCATCGAATCCGCAAAATAAACGGTGATTTGGTAGGTAGCATTGGGGCCGCTTGACAACCCAAAATGCACTTTAGTTGGCTTTTGACTGCCATGCCCGGTACCGCCATTAACCTCTCTAATTCCACAACTCACCCCATTGCAATCAGCCACTGTAATATTAGCACCTAAGGCAGGTCGAGTAAGTCCGCCCCCTAAATCAACTAGAGCCTCAACAAATAAATAATCACTATTGTTAAGGGAATTTCTCCACAGTTGATTTGCTCCACTTCGGATATTCATATATAGGTCCACATCTCCGTCATGATCGTAATCCACAAACTGAGATCCTTCCACGTTGGCATTAGGGGCCATACACATATTATCTAAGGTAAATGAGAGGGGGCCGCCTTTAGGAGAATTGTTGATGTATAAAAAACTGTTACCCAGATTGGATCCTAGAAACAGGTCCATATCGCCATCATTATCGATATCACCGCAAGCACACTCGTCTATTCCCTCTATGCCATTGACCTCAGTGGGCAGCCCCGTTGCTACAAAAGTACCAGCATCGTTGCGCCATATTTGATTAGCTCCGTTATCGGTCCAGAACAGATCAAAATCCCCATCATTGTCAAAGTCACAAAAGGTCACCGCTCCTTTGTTATTGTTGTCAGCTAGTGAATTGGGAAAGGGCTGTAATGCAAATTGACCGGTCCCGGAATCGAATTTCCACAGGTTTTCCCCGGTGCTTTTGCGACCCATAAAGTCCACAAAGCCATCATTGTCGTAGTCGGCCACTGCTGTATAATCGCCGGCGCCAATTTCTGTAACCGAAAGGCCAGTGACGCCTGGACCTCTGTAGGTGAACCCGCCCGCTTGATCATTTTCAAATATTTCTATACCATAATTGTGGTTATCGGCAATTATATCCAACCAACCATCGCTGTTCCAGTCAATTACTCCCAGCCCCTCAGTGTTGAAACCAAGGTCTGGTGGGGTCACCTGAGTGATGGCCAGGTTCGGATCTTGAGAAGCATCACCAAAACTGAAGGCCGGAGAAGCTCCCGGACCTTTATTGTAAAAGACTTCAATGGAGGAGAAAGCAGTGTTACGTATGAAATCCAAATAGCCATCATTATTCAAATCAGCGATTACTATGGACCTTTCCATAAGGCTGTCCAACAATCCAGCAGCATGAGAGGCGGTTACATCAGTAAAAACAGGATTTGCCCCTCCGGAACTAAAGTACATTCTGGTATGCTCCGTAGCATCACTGGTGTTGACAATGACGTCCAAATCACCGTCGTTATCCAAATCACCCCAGGCTAGTCCTCCATCCTTAGCACCTCCTAAATCCAAACCTACAGTACCTGCCACCTCGGTGAATTGGCCTGCTCCGGAGCAATTTACTGCAATAAACACAAAAGCCCTGGAGCATAACGAAGGTACAGCATCATCGCAAACCTCATATTCAAAGACATCTGTACCTGTAAAACCTGGATCCGGTGTGTAGGTAAAGGTCCCATTACCGTTTAAAATTACGGAGCCATTAGAAGGACCTGATACCTGAGGTATGGTAACGGTTAGATTATCACCATCGGGATCGCTGTCGTTGGCTAAAACATCACCTCCTACGGGTATGCCTTCGAGAGTACTAAATCCGTCATCAACAGCATCAGGGGGCCCAATTAAGGCAGCAGCGGCAACCGTCATCGCTCCCACGCTGGGGGTTATCACCACTAATGTACTACCATTGGCTACTGCTAAGTAACAGGAAAATAAAAGTGAGATAAATGCCGCACAGAATTGCCGGCGCTTAATTATATAGTATCCGTAATAATCCATCCACCTGATTAACACTTGACTTAACACCCATAGGCGTTAAGAACGGAGTAAAAGTAATGAGTGGAGGAAGATTAAAATACTCGTTTGTGCAATTGGAATTATGCACGTAAGAAATAAGGGTTTATTGCAAATTATTCTCGCCCCCTCAACTGACTCTTTGGCGGAGGCATGTAATGTTCTTCAATCGAAATGGCATATTCTATAACCGAAAGTAACCTTTTAGGAAATTTGATGTGGGGTCAGTGATATCAATGTTACTACACGCAATCGATTTAAAATCATTCAGGGATACAAGTAAGCCACTTATCATACAATAGTGGGGAAATCAAAATATGTAAATAAATCATCTTTATTATTGCTGTAAGAGTCTGTTTGTATTTCAATTTTTCCTAAACGCTATACTTAGCTAATTTGGTGATTGATAAAAAATAATGCATTCTGATCCAATGGGAGAAGAAAATATGTTCTTATGCCTTGCTCATTTTTTGTGGAGTAGATGAGTACAAAGTAAAAAAGTAACCAGCTTTTTATGGTTATTAAATTAGTTTAGCAAACCTAATTTAATTGCTAGATTCTCAATACAATATGGAAAACCAATATGATGAAGTTATTTACTCAATTGGGTTTACTGGTTTTACTGTGTGTATCTAACTCGTACTCCCAAGTAAGACTAATTGCCGTTGACCCCCTTACCCAAAACATAACTATTGAAAACTTCGGAAGTTCTGAAGTTGATATTTCCAAATATCGTTTTTGTTCCCATCTAACCTATACCGCAGACCTTGATACTGATGGAGATGTCACCATAGTTTCAGGTGACCTGCAACTATCCCAGAATGAAACGGTCACTTTAAAATGGTCCACTACCCTGGGTTTGGATGTTGATGGCAGGGACTTAGGCCTGTATTTGTCCGGACCGCTTTTTGTGGGATTTGACGATCCGGATCAGATGGTGGACTTTATGCAATACCTGGGGTCATTTTCTGTACCTAGTGGTCGGGAGAATGTGGCGGTTACCAAAGGTATCTGGATAGCAGGTAATTTCGTAAACGCAAATGGACCCTATACCTATACTGGTAATGGAACGGAGATTGGTGTGGGCTTTTGGGTGGGAACCACCCCGGCTTGTGAGATCACCGCGCTAACCTTGCAAACTCAGACCCCCTGTAACCCCGCCACTAACACCTATACTCAAGAAATACTGATCACTTATGCAAACGAACCCAGTACAGGTACGCTGGATGTCAACGGACAGCCCTTTCCCATAACCGGGAGTCCACAAACGGTAACTTTAACAGGCCTGATATCTGGTGGTCAGGATGTGGACGTGACCGCTAGTTTCAGCGAAAATGCTAATTGTTTTCTGACAGAACCGAACTTTTTTAAGGCCCCTGAAGAGTGTTTAGTCTGTGCCATCAACGATCTGGCTGCTGGCGCTCAAACGGGCTGTAACCCCGCCACCAATACCTATACCCAAGAAGTAACTGTAACCTACCAGAATGATCCCGTAGGTAGCCTGGATGTAAATGGACAATTTTTCTCAATTACCAGCAGTCCGCAAACAGTAACCTTAACCGGACTGGTAGCCAATGGCATGGATGTGGCGGTGACCGCAAGATTTACCGCAAATACCGCCTGCAATCTAACAATCTCCAATTTGTTCATTGCTCCGGAAAACTGTGTTCCGAATGAGCTGCCAATAGCTGTAAACGATGATATTTCCACGGAATCGGGCGTACCGGTAACTATTGAGATTCTTATAAATGACAACGATAGTGATGGTATCCTAAACCCTGAATCGGTACAAATTGTAGATGCTCCTAGCAATGGGCAGGTAGCAACTAACCAAGATGGTACCGTAACTTATACACCTAGTCCGGATTTCCAAGGGACAGATTCCTTTACCTATACCATTGAGGATGATAATGGAGCCACTTCGAATTTAGCAACTGTTAGCATAACCGTAGAGCTCATTACTGCCTTGAATTCCTTTTCCGACCCTGTACTTTCTAATATAAGCTTTAAGGTCCAGGCTAACGGTATATACTTACAGGTGAACAAAAACGAAATAAACAGGCTTGATATTTTAATCGCCGATATCCAGGGGCATATACTGCACCAAGGGAAATTTATTAACAGTATCCGTGATGAATACATTTTTCCCATCCCTCAATTACACGCCAACCACATACTGATTGTTAGAGTTAATACTAACAAAGGGAGCTACGCTAAAAAATTGTACCTGCAAAGCAGATAGCAACATTCTTCTTGTGCTACACTTCCCACCCTTTTCTGTAGGTTCTTCCCACAAATTGATTGGCCTCTTCCAGGTTGGTAATTCTGGTATTTTCTCCGTCCCAGAGCAGTTTTTTACGGGCATAAAACTCCATTTTTCCTCCACCTTTTTTCTTCCGCAACATATAACTGCGAATAGCAAGATTACCCATTAATACGGTTTCCGTCATGGGACCGGCATAATCAAAAGAAGAAGTTAAAGCGAGGTGTTCGGGACTTTTAAAACCCGCTTTACAGGCATCCACCCATTTTCGTTGATGACCATATTCCGGCTCGTTATGATCTTCTGTTTCCGGACCAAAATCAGTGGTGCCGTCATTGAGGTAGAGTTTTGGCATCAATGGTGAACTATCATTGATATTTGTCGAAATTATACCTTTTTCGCCAATGATTAATACGCCATTGCTGCTTCCTGATCCCCCAATATGGTGGTCTGCAGGAATTATCTCAGGGTGCGATGGTCTAATGCCGCCATCACTCCAAGTCAGTTCGATGGGAGATTTACTTTTGTCGGTAGCATTAAAATGCAGGGTGATAAATGAGGAGGGAGGGCACCCTTCCGGATGGTAATCAGCCGTCCACATTTGAGAGTAAACTGAACCTACACTGCATTCTGCATCAATAGGATACTTCAGACCTAAAGTTCTAAAAGGGATGTCTATTAGATGACAGCCCACATCACCGAGCGCTCCCGTTCCAAAGTCCCACCATCCCCTCCAATTGAATGGATGTAAATTGGGAGTATAGGGCATTTTTTTAGCAGGTCCCAGCCAAAGGTCCCAGTGTAGGTCTTTAGGCTTTTGACTTTCATCAGGTTCAGGCATGGCAAAACCCTGAGGCCAAACAGGGCGATTCGTCCATACCTGCACTTTTGATATTTTACCAAGCATACCTGAATCCACCCATTTTTGAACCATATCCAACAGTGGATTGGATCCTCCTTGATTGCCCATCTGGCTGACAATTTTATTTTCTCTGGCCATTTCGGTAAGTAATCTGGCTTCCCGGATATTGTTGGTCATTGGTTTTTGAACATAAACATGCTTTCCTCTGGCCATGGCAAAGGCAGCAGCAGGGGCATGAACATGATCGGGAGTGGAAATGGTAACTGCATCAATGTCTTTTTCTTGTTCAAGCATTACCCGATAATCATGATATAAAGTTGCCTTTGGAAATGCCTTTACAGATTTTGTAGCTGATCCTGAAAAATCCACATCACATAGGGCGGCCACTCTTTCCCGACCCTTTACCGAAGCGTGGTAAATATCACTGGCTCCTTTACCTCCGGCACCAATGGCCGCTAGATTCAATTGATCGCTGGGGGCAGTATATCCTATGCCGCCAAGCACGTGTCTGGGTACTATAAATATGGACGAAGCTATGGCCCCTTTTTTGACAAATGATCTGCGGGATGTATGGGATATAGTTGATCGCTTTGTTTTTTGTTCTTTCATGATTATAGATTATTCAAGTTTATGGATAATGCAACTAATTTAACGGTCTTTTTAAGTTTTAACAAATACCATAAATATCAACAGCTGTTAACACCAGCCATTCATGCTTTACAGAATTGCGCATAATTTAGGTGTCGCACTAAATGCTTGAATCTGCTTTTTTCCAAAAACTATATAGTTTTCTATTGAGTTTACTATATAGTTTTACAACTCTGGTAGGTTCATCTTAAACCACAGGTAGATTCCGAGAGACCATATTTAAGATGGTCAATTTGTTTCCTTCTTGTGTACATATATTTCAGGTTGTGGTTCCAGCGGTTTCAATTCTTTATCAGCTAGTGCCGGATGGTTTGCCGGAACAAATGTGGCTCGAAATATATTATAGGGAAGATCACCCACGTGTCTTGGATCGCCATTTGGTTCTCGAACATCTCCACGATAGGGATTCCAATATTCCCAGACTATATCCCCATCCTGAGTGACCTCAAAAAAACGACCTGCTGGCCCGCAGGTGATAAAGGTATTTCCGTTTTCCATGCGGTGGGCTCCCGATATAAAGCTGCCGTAAAAGGAAACGGTGTCTGCTGCCACATAGCTCCATGATAATTTCTCCGGCCCGAGGGCTCCTTGCTCTGGTATGAGGTAATTTCCTTGCGCATCGACCGGCGGTGTTATCTCATATATAGCTGAGTATTTCATGCTGTCAGGGCCTCCTGGAATATCGTTATTATAAATCGTTAGATTGCCTTCACCCGGCTGCCCCTTTTCAATCCATCTCACATCGTGTTGACTGAATAGTTGTCGGTTTGTAGAATCCCCACGTTGGTAATTTTCAGGGTTGCCCCAACGGTATAGAAAATCGCCACCTTTACCCCATCTTCCTCCTTGATGACCAGCAGCTTCCTCTATGGTAGTACTGTGATCAATAATAAATATTTCACCTAACGAATAGGAGCTTATGGCTATCTGGTCCAATTCAGCATTGTAATCAATGGCATTTAAATGATAAACATCACAACCATCTGAATCAGTGGTGGCGTTTCGATGTATTCTCCCTAACCGTCTCTTTGCGATCAGCGTATCGGGATGCATGGGATCAGGTTTTTCAGCAGCAGCATTAATATATAAAAGCTCGGGATGATCCGAGGGCGCTCCATAGTTTGCAAGATTTTGATCACCATCCTGAATCATGTGGTCCCACATATGCCACTCCCAAACTATGGTACCTCCTCGGGGCTTTGTTGGCATAATTTCTATAATTTTGTCGGGCCATAATCCATCTTTCGGTATAAATTCCGGGTTTCGTCCAGCTGCCAGAACTTCCTCTTCACTTTTAGCTTCCCATGAAATAGTCAGAACATTTCCGTTTGGCATTAGGGCAATATCGTGATGTGACAAGTGTTCCTCCGAGGCAATTTCCATATCCCATATCATATCTCCTTCCCAATTGAATTCCTGAATACGACCGGCATTGCCACCTCCATGATATAGTGGAAAGTCAGGATCCTGGGCAATGCGTAACAGGCTCCCATTGCCTGTCAGATACGACGATAAATCAGATCGAAAATTGCCTTTCCATTCATGTACCACTTTTCCCTTTCGATTGATCAAATAGCTGGAAGATGAATTGGTGGGGCTAAATAGGACAAATCCTGGTGCTACATCTTCGGAGTTAACCAATAGGCCCCGGGGTAATCCCAGGCCACCCATATTGCGGTCTACTTTAACGGAGTCTTCTGCAATTTCATCCTTTGTCGGGCCAGTCTGACAACCTAAAGTCAGAAATAAAAGAGCAAGCAAAGCCTTGCTGACCCAATTGCCATTATGCCATGTTAGATTCACAACCAATTTAATTGACTTTCCAAGTATTAAAAAGCCAAATCTATAATCCAGTATCTATTTCTGCAAATTATTGCTATTTAAAAAATCACTTTCTTTCTGCCAAATACGGCCTTAATGTATTACGGTACCTTTACAATCATCCAAATCCCCCATGCTATAAGCAGAAGACCGCTAGCTTTACTTACCCAGTGGCCATTTGGTATTATCCTTTTCTATTTTGTTAAGTTGTTTTAAATAAGAACCATCGGCCCTCTTCTGGCAGTAAAATCGATCTGTTCCACCGAAGGCCTGGTAGCGATCCTGAGCGGTATCGGGTTTTAACCTGTCCAGTCCCCCTTTCAGGATGCGATCAATAATGGGTGGTCAGCTTGGATCAGAATACCCAACATATAAAGGAAAGTTGTATGAAATACACTATATTTCATACACAACCACTTTTGCTTTTTTGTATACAGGAATGACCAAAGGACTACTCTTCTGTATTGCATTTATTGTAGGATGTCTTCCCTCATTGGGTCAGTCAAGCAAACCATACTCTGCTATGCTTGAAGCACGTAAACAAGGAGTCTATTCAAATCATGCCGATTCTTATGTAGCTCATATTCTTACAGGAAGGAGAGTTTTGGGCAATAAAAATCAATTCAAGCAATTTTTTTTGGGCAAGTATACTGTAGCAGGAACCCTGGTGTTCGATGGGGTTTTATTTAAAGATATAGAACTGCAATACAACTTATATACTCAGCAAGTAATAGTACTTCTTGAGACCGAAAACAGTGAACGGTTTGTAACTGTAACCCTTGATAAAGTATCCAGATTCTCCATCTATGGGCATGAATTCACACAAGTGCAGGGTGACAGTGTTATGGCAAAAGGGATATACGAATTGGCTTATGCCGGGGCAAATTCAAGTGTATTTATTAAACGAACGAATAATAAACGGCAAAAAATTGAGAGTTCGAAAATTAAGGATGAATACTTTTCAATAAATAAGTATTATGTAAAGAATGAGTTTGGCACATTCCATATAACCAGTAAAAAGAAGCTAATAGAGGCATATCAAAATTCCGGACAACTGGTTTCAATTTTAAAGAAGAACAAGATCAAGTTGTCAAAAAAGAAAATGGCTCAAGGTTTGATAGCTGCAATTTCTTATTTAGAAGCAAGTACCCTACACAGTAGTTCATGAAGAAATATTTCTTGTTGTTACCTTGGGGGCTTTTCATCGCATTAGATGTAGTAAATGGACAAGATGCACTTTCGTTAACCGGATCTTATGAAGAAACATATTTTATCGATGTAGTCAATGACCTCGAATCCAGGTATGATTTTCAATTCTTTTTCGAGTCAAACTTAGATAGTACAAAAATCAGTTTGAACTTCAGTAATGTCTCGATCAGGAAATTACTTGAGCAGATAACCGCTATTTCAGGAATCAACTTTCTAATAAAAGATGAAAGAATTGTAATAGCCACAGGTGAATACACAGTACAAACTGAATTAAATCAGGCACTATTTGAGCAACTCCCAAATAATGTAATTACGGTCAAAGAACAGGAATCCATTTTAGACAATATTAGAGGCGTGGCGGAACATGAAATTGATAAGCGGCTGGAAAATGAAATACTTGAAATTGGGGAAGTGGTGAAGCGGTTTGACGGTACTACGGCCACAATTGCCGGGTACATAAAGGAAACCAAAACCGGAGAACCGGTCATCGGGGCATCAGTATATATAAAAGACCCTTTGACGGGTGTTATTACAGACCAATTTGGATATTTCTCGCTCACGCTACCCAAAGGTAGACATGAAATATATGTGAATTCCACCGGCATGAAATCGGTGAAAAGACAAGTTTTATTGAATAGTGATGGCGCACTAAATGTTGAATTGCGAGATGATATTATTTCCCTAAGAGAGGTAGTAGTTACCGGAGAAAGTGATGTAATAGAAAACCTCCAAACCGGTTTCGCAAGTATCAACATGAAAAATATAAAGCAAATCCCATCTATTATGGGCGAAGCAGATATTATGAAAATTGCCTTGACATTACCCGGGGTTCAAACAGTTGGAGAAGGCGCAGCCGGATTCAATGTGAGAGGGGGTAGTGCTGATCAAAACCTGGTGTTACTCAATGACGTAACGGTATACAATACCAATCATCTCTTTGGATTTTTTTCAGTGTTTAATCCAGACGTAATAGCCAGCGCGGATTTGTATAAAAGTGGTATTGGAGCCCATTATGGAGGGCGCGTTTCATCTGTCTTTGATGTGGCCCTCAGAGATGGAAATAAGAAAAAATTCACGGCCAAGGGGGGCATCAGCCCAGTCACGGCAAAAGTAACCATTGAAGGACCCATCAAGAAGGATACCAGTAGTTATATCTTTGGGGTGAGAAGCACCTATTCTGATTATCTGCTTTCACTGCTTGACGATCCAAATTTACGCAATAGTACAGGCGGATTTTTGGATGTAGTCGGTAAGGTAAACCATCGGATAAATGATAAGAATGATCTGATTTTATCCGCATATCACAGTAGAGATAGATTCAAGCTTAATTCAGATTCATTGTATGAATATTTCAATACTAACGCGGCACTGCAATGGAGGCATACCTTTTCAAACCGGCTTCAGTCAATTACATCTGTTTCGTTTGCCAACTACAATTACAATCTTACAAGTGACCAAAACGCAGTAAACGCCTTCGACCTAAGGTATAAAATTGATGACTATTCATTTAAATCGGAGTTTTCCTATTTTCCAAGCGAGAGGGGTTTTATGAAATTTGGTTTATCGGCTAAACTCTATCAACTGCAGCCAGGCAAAAAATTACCACTTGGCGGTGAGTCGTTGGTGGAACCCATCATTTTGACAGAAGAAAAGGCACTGGAATCTGGCATATATGGGAGTTATGAATATACATTCAATAGAAAGTTGAGTGTATACGGAGGTCTTAGATTGTCTATGTTTAATCGTTTAGGACCTGGTCAAGAGTTTATTTACCAGCCGGATTCACCAAAGGAAAAAGAGACAATTGCGGATACTGTTTTGTACGCTAAAAATGAAAATATGAAAACCTATCTTGGCCCAGAGTTACGGGTATCAGGCAGGTACAAACTTAAAGATGATCTTTCACTAAAAGTTTCCTATGATAGGATGTACCAGTATATTCATGTGCTTTCAAATACCACCGCCATTTCCCCGATCGATCAATGGAGATTAAGCGGTCCTGCCATCGAACCCCAAATTGGAGATCAATATGCTGTTGGGCTATATAAAACCTTTTTTGGTACCAGCCTGGAGATGTCCATTGAAGGGTATTATAAAAGGGTAAAAAATGTTCTTGAATACAAGGACGGCGCTAGTATTTTGTTAAATGAAGCACTGGAAACTGATATTGTAAGCGCCGAATCAAAGTCCTATGGAGTAGAGCTCCTGCTAAAAAAGCAATCTGGAAAGTTGAGCGGCTGGTTGAGCTATACCTATTCCAGGTCACTCATCCAAGCCGATGGAGAATTTAGTGTGGAGCGAATTAATTCTGGGGAATTTTATCCTTCTAACTATGACAAACCGCATTCGGCAGTTTTAATTACCAATTACAAAATAAACAGACGGGTAAACATAGCACTCAATGTAAACTATAGCACCGGCAGACCGGCCACATTCCCAGTGGTACAATACCAATTCAAAGGCCAGCCATTTCTCCAGTATACTGATCGTAATCAATACCGGATACCGGATTATTTCAGAATGGACCTGGCGGTAAATTTTGAAGGGAACCACAAAGTCCATAAGAAAATACATGGATCCTGGTCATTATCAGTATATAATCTGACCAGTCATCCAAATGCCTATTCGGTATTTTTTAGAAACGATAGCGGTGAGATAAAAGGATATAAACTTTCGATATTTAGAAATGCAATACCTACCATAACCTATCATTTTCAGCTGCAGTGAAAATTTCAACCATACATATTATCATATTGTCCTTCATAGGAATAGGTGGATGCCTGGAACCTTTCAATCCAAACATACCCAACAGCCAGAACGACTTTCTTATTGTGGATGGAATTATTACCGATAGACCAGGACCTTACACAGTAAAAATATTGAAAACTAATTCTTTCAATGAGGAGAGTGAATTTGTGTCGGGTGCAGAAGTATCAATTGAAGAAAGAGACGGCCTAACCGAAAGATTGGTTGAAAGCAGCGCAGGAGTCTATGAAACCAACAATATGCAAGGAATTATTGGAAATAGTTACAAGTTAAACCTTAACTATAACGGACAACTATACCAGTCAACTTGGGAAATAATTTATGCTTCCCCCGCTATTGATAGTATATATTTCCAGGCCGAAACCAGGGGTACAACGGACAAAGATCTTGATCAGAATGGCGCACAGTTTTTTGTAGATACTCATGGTGCGGAGAACGGAGTCAGGTATTTTCGTTATGAGTGGGAAGAGACATGGCAACTGGGTGTCAAATGGAGATCTGGTAATGTTTATTTGGGGAACGATATGGTTGAACCTACCTCAAATCCCGTTTGGAGGTGCTGGAAGAACAGGAGTTCGACAAGTATCAATATTGGCACCACTATTGGTTTGACCAAAAACGTTCTATCCGGACATCGCCTGGATTTCATTTCGTCAAGCGAGGAGCGCTTTACTGAAAGATATAGTTTGCTGTTGAAGCAGTATGCCCTCCAAGAGAATGAGTATAGGTTTTGGGAAAATTTGCAAGAATCAAACCAAGAACTAGGTAGTTTGTTTGATAAACAACCAGCCAACGTCTCAGGAAATATTACTAGCGTTACCAATTCTGGGGATGTGGTATTGGGTTATTTTTCAGCCGCGGGGTCCCAGGAAGAAAGAATCTTTTTAAACGTCCAGGATTTGCCAACATGGTTGACAAGTAGGCCTCCGTGTACTGGCCTGGATAGTTTGTTAAAAGCAAATTATATTCCACAAAGTGAATACGAGCCCGATTTAGTACAGCGATTGGAATTTGGAAACTTTTTTATTGATTTTGTTTTCTCTGAATTTTCTGGCGTTCCCATTGGCGCTTTAATTGCTCCACCAAATTGTTCGGATTGTACCTTTAAAGGTGGAGATCTCAATAAACCAGAATTCTGGGATGAATGATATAGTTAAGTTCATTGGATTAATTGTATTCATTACTTCTGCGCTCCTGAGCTATCAGGATTCACTTGCCCAGCCATCTTCCTATTCCATCGAGGCGGTTAAAGATAGGTTTGAGCACCAGGTAACGAATGTTCACCAGGAGAAAATATTTATCCATACTGATAGAATTTCATATATCACTGGAGAAACCATATGGTTGAGTGCTTACTGTGCAGATGCAGCAATTCATGTACCTGTAGACCTTTCGAAAGTGCTGAATATTGAATTATTAGATCCTTCAGGGCAAGCAATTAAACGAATTCGCATTAAATTAATTGAGGGATTTGGTAATGGTCAAATATTTGTATCTCCGGATATACAATCAGGCTCCTATCTGCTGCGTGCATACACTAACTGGATGAAAAACTTCGATCCGGAATTCGTGTTTTACAAGCAAATAGAAATAGTAAATCCATCATCAGTCAGAGATATCGAGGAGATGACCATGTCAAATAATCAACCCGATATAAAATTTTTCCCTGAAGGTGGCAATCTGATATCTGGTTTAAAAAGTAAGGTAGCTGTAAAAGCTTCTGATAGGTATGGGATTGGCTTAGCTATTACAGGAGTTGTCTATGACAACGAGGATAACGAAGTAGCTGAGTTTACCACATCAAAATTGGGATATGCATATTTTTTCCTTACTCCTGATTCAACTAAAACCTATTTTGCAAGGGTTAAATTAGATAGTTTGATAGAAAAATATCCAATGCCCAAGGTCCTACAAACAGGTTTGGCCTTGTCGGTAAATTCTTCCGAAACTGGAAATCTTATTATTTCAATTGATCATACTAAGGGCTTTCAAGAAAAACCATATCTGGTAGTACACACAAGAGGAATTATTAAAAAATTATTAATAATAGACCTGAAACAAAAAAACGACATCAATATCAAAGCAAATGAATTGCCAGAGGGAATTTCTCATATAACCTTATTAAATAATGATTTCACGCCTTTATCAGAAAGGTTGGTATTTAGATATCCTGATATTCACAGGTCCATAAACCTCAATATCAACAACACAGAGTACAGTAAGAGAGAAAAGATCAACCTCTCTCTTGAATGGAATGAAAAGTGGAATAAAGATGATTCTGCACATTTATCGGTTTCAGTATCTCATTCAGCTGGTTCTAGTCACTATACTGATAACATCGTTTCGAATCTTCTATTGACTTCAGATTTAAAAGGACCAATTTCTAACCCATGGATTTTTTTCGACCCTAATAATAAGTCAAGAGCCGAACAATTGGATTTGGTAATGCTTACCAATGGGTGGAGACGATTTGAATGGAATGAAGTAAAAAGTGATCGAAGTATCCAAGTAAAGTACCCGGCAGAAATTAATGCGCCAATTCTTTCAGGACGTATTAATAAAAATGAACAAGAAAAGCTACCGAAATCATTACAAATAAACTTTTTAGGTAAAGCTTCTGTAATGAATTCACTTAACCTAAATCCGGAAGGACTATTTCATTTTGAAGTACCATTCCGGATTAATAATGAAAAGGTTCACTTTTTTATAAATGGAGATACCTTACTTTCAAATCAGGTGTCAATTTTTTCCCCATTTGACTTAGAATATGTTGAGATCAGGAAGTTCAAAGAAAAATTTGCACCTGAATCCAGAGAATATCTGGAAACACTCACTACAAATATTCAGATCTCCCAATTATATAGAGATTATACTCTAATTAATGGAATGCAAGCAGAAGTTGAGGAAACAAACACTCCCTTTTATGGAATGCCAGACTATCTGTATAAGTTGGATAATTATACTAGATTCGAAACAATTGAGGATTTATTTATAGAATATATTCGATCGGCAATCATCCGGGATAACAATAAAATATCGGGCTTTTATGTAGTCAATGACGGACTTCTACCCGGTAAGGCATTAACACTAATTGATGGTGTACCCATCTTTGATTTTGACTATGTCATTAACTTTGACCCACTTAAAATTGAAAAAATAGGTGTGGTCAATAATACATATAAAATGGGGGACATTGAATATCATGGGATTATTGATTTCATAACTTACCAAGGTGATTTTGACAAACAAGAGCTGCCTGAATATATTATTGAAAAGGTTTACCATGGCCTGCAGAGTACCAGGGTGTTTTATGCTCCTGATTACTCGAGTATTCAAGACCTATTAGAAAGAATTCCCGACTACCGGAATACGCTGTATTGGAATCCCCATGTCAAAATTTGCGGGCCAGAAAATATTGAACTGGAAATTTACACGTCCGACGATACGGGATTATACCAAATCGAAGTCAATGGCATTACAAACAAAGGGCAACCGGTATTTCTTCTGGGTAGTTTTAAGGTTAACTAGCACGAGTTTGATATTGTGTAGTAGCTGGGTTCTATTATTATCATCCAGTCTGAATCATCCATATTCCCCATCCGATAAGCAGGAGACCGCTAGCCTTGCTTACCCAGTGGCCATTTGGTATTATCTTCTCAATAAGTACAAACACGGCAATGATGGCCACCCAAAACAAGTTCATCACTCCGGCCACAAACAGCAGGGCCATTAGCGCCCAACAGCAGCCGGTGCAATAACTTCCGTGCTTCAAACCCATGATGAGGGCACCCCATGTTCCATCCCGCCAATCAGTGGTAATAAATCCAAGAGGAGAACGGCAATGTTTTAAACAGGTGTGCTTGAGCGGGGTCCAT
>PVMK01145739.1_pt1 | contig 27772 bp, 28 predicted proteins | sample 1853481 | NCBI WGS metagenome assembly PVMK01 (sample SAMN08533507, study PRJNA380276) | Marine sediment metagenome, whole genome shotgun sequencing project. | reverse complement strand
AACAACGTCCCCGCTCTGCCACGACGCGGGCGTAGATTTCGCGTTTGGGTAGGCCTGAGGATTGTGCGAGTTGATCGGAGAGTTCGCGGGGGGACTGGCCCGTGGCGACGCGCGCGCGGATGGCGGCGTCGAGTTCGTCCTCGGTAAGCACTGCTGCGGTTGCGGACGCGCCCTCGACGACGAGGGTGCACTCTCCTCTCGCGCCCTCTGCGAAGCGTTCCGCGAGTTCGCTCAGTGACCCGCGGGCGAATTCCTCGTGCATTTTCGTGAGCTCTCGGGCGACGCAGGCCTGGCGCTCTCCGAACGCTTCCTTCAATCGCTCGAGTGTTTTGGCGATGCGGCGCGGGGATTCGAAGAAGATCAATGTGTCTCGCCGATCACGCAGCGATTCGAGTGCGCGATCACACTCGCCGCTGCGGCGCGGCAGGAATCCCACGAAGGTAAACGGCACCGCGGGCAAACCCGACGCCGCGAGTGCGCCCAACAGCGCGGACGCCCCGGGGATTGGCACGATGCTGTGGCCGGCCTCCAACGCGGCGTCGACCAGGCGATCACCGGGATCCGAGATCAGCGGCGTTCCCGCGTCGGAGACGAGAGCGACGTCTCCTCCCCCGTCGAGCACCGCGAGCACCTGCGAGACGCGTCCCGCTTCGTTGTGGGCGTGCAGCGAAACCGGCTTGGCGGGAATGTTGTGTCGATCGAGCAGCACTCGCGTGCGGCGGGTGTCCTCGGCGAGCACGAGTTCAGCGGCTTCGAGCACCTTGAGCGCGCGCAAACTCACATCCTCGAGATTGCCGATCGGCGTCGCGACGAGGTAGAGGTCGCTCACGATTTTGCCGATTGGGCCGCGCGCTCCGGATAGAGACCGACGAGTCCGGCGCTGGAAGCCTCACACACACCGCGCTCGGTGATCAAGCCCGTCACCAATCGCGCGGGGGTTACGTCGAAGGCCGGGTTCGCGACCGGGCTCGACGCCGGCAAGATCGCGACTTCGACCGTGTCGCCATCCGCGGTGCGGCCGCGCACGCGGCTCAACTCGGTGCCGTCGCGCTCCTCGATCGGGATTTCGGCGATTCCGTCAGTGAGCGTCCAATCGATACTCGAAGCGGGAAGCGCGGCGTAGAACGGGACGGCGTTGTCGCACGCAGCGAGCGCCTTGAGATAGGTGCCAATCTTGTTGCAGACGTCTCCGGTCGAAGTCGTCCGGTCGGAACCCGTGATGCACAGATCCACCTCGCCGCGCTGCATCAGGTGACCGCCCGCGTTGTCGGCAATCACGGTATGGGGCACGCCGTGTTGGCCGAGTTCCCAGGCCGTGAGGCTCGCTCCCTGATTCCTCGGACGGGTCTCGTCGACCCAGACGTGAATCGGGATTCCCCGATCGTGGGCGAGATAGACGGGTGCGAGCGCCGTCCCCCAATCTACGGTCGCGAGCCAGCCGGCATTGCAGTGTGTCAGGACGTTCAGCGGATCCCGCTCGGCCCGCCGCTCGCGCAGGGCTTCGATCAAGCGCAAGCCGTGCTCGCCGATCGCCCGGCAATTTTCGACGTCCTCGTCGCAGATTTCAGCGGCGCGCGCGTAGGCGCGCTCTTCACGCGCAGCGGGCGGAACGTCGTGCAGTGCGGCGCGCATTTCATCGAGCGCCCAGCGCAGGTTTACGGCGGTCGGCCGCGTCGCAAGCAGCGCTTCGATCGCGCGCTGCAACGAGGCGTCCGAAGACTCCTCGCGCATCTGGAGCGCGACCCCATAGGCGGCGGTCGCGCCGATCAGCGGCGCACCGCGAACTTGCATCGAGCCAATCGCTTCGGCGGCTTCGGAAAGGCTGCGCAGCTCGCGCGTGACGAAGTGGTGGGGAAGGAGTGTCTGATCGACGATTTCGACGCTGCGGCCGTCGGCGGCAACCTGAATGCTGCGGCGAACGACACCGTCGACCTTCATCGATCCCACCCCGGCACCCGGATCGGGCGCCTCACTCCCCCTCGAAGGAACAGATCGACAGAATCCGGCGACCGTCGCCCTCAACCCGGCTGCGGCCACCGAGATCCGGCAACTCGATCACGAACGCACAGGCTTCGACCAGGCCTCCGACCCGCTCGATGACCCGGATCGCAGCCGCCGCGGTCCCCCCGGTTGCGATCAGGTCGTCGACCAGCAGCACCCGCTCGCCCGCCTGGATCGCATCGCGGTGTATCTCGACCCGATCGGTACCGTATTCGAGTTCGTAGTCTTCACCCACGGTTTCCCACGGCAACTTGCCGGGCTTGCGAATCGGCACGAATCCGACATCGAGTTCCATCGCGACCGCGAGCCCAAAGATGAAGCCGCGCGCTTCGACGCCCGCGACCTTCTGGATTTGACCGCCGCCAAAGGGCTCCGCGAGCTGTGTGACCGTGGAGCGATTTCCGGCGGGATCGAGCAGCAGTGTCGTGATGTCGCGAAACTTGATGCCGGGCTTGGGATGGTCGGGAATCGTCCGAATCAGATCTTTGATGTCCATCGAATGCAGCCTCGCGCTGGATGCGGTGCGAACCGCACGGAATGAATGAGCCCTCTGCCCGGGATTTCGCTGCCGCCCTCGGGCGGATCCGCAGGTCCGGGATCTATTCTACAGAATGCGGCCGGCCACTGCGTCGAGCCGACGGGCGACCTCCGGCGCTCGCGCCTCGGGCGGGGTAATCACCGCCGCGTCCAGCGCCCGATCGCAACCCTCCCCACACGGGACCGGCCGACCGTCGAGCGTCGACCCCACAGCGGCCACGAGCGAGCGGCCCCGATCCGCATTGTCGTTGAGAACCCGCACGATATCGCCCACCTCTACGGCATCGCAGTCGTCCTTCCAGCAGTCGTAGTCGGTGACCATCGCGACGGTCGCGTAACAGATTTCTGCCTCTCGAGCGAGTTTGGCTTCGGGCATGTTCGTCATGCCGATGACGTCGCAATTCCAACTGCGGTAGAGGTCCGACTCCGCGCGACTCGAAAACTGAGGGCCTTCCATCGCGAGGTAGGTTCCCCCTCGAACGATCGGATTTCCGAGCGATCGCGCTGTGGATTCGAGCGCATCCCCGAGGCGCGCACACACCGGGCGCGCCATCGAGACGTGCGCGACCAATCCGGTTCCGAAGAACGTTCTGCCCCGTGCAAAGGTGCGGTCGACGAACTGGTCCACGAGCACGAACGTGCCCGGAGTCAATTCTTCGCGCAGCGACCCACACGCGCCAATCGAAATCAAATCCGTCACGCCGACGCGTTTGAGCGCGTCGATATTCGCGAGGTAGTTGATCTCGGACGGAGGGATCCGGTGTCCGCGGCCGTGGCGGGGCAGAAACGCGTACCGCACCCCCGCGAGCTGGCCGATCAGGATTTCGTCACTCGGTTCGCCAAATGGAGACGCCACTTTCTCCCAGCGCGCATCCTGCAGGCCGTCGAGTTCGTAGACGCCGGATCCACCGAGGACACCGATCGTAGAAGGCGGGGCGGTTTTGCTCATCCTCTCCTCGCGTTTGCTGCGACCCACTTCGCTGGGCGCTAGGCTGGCCATCCCCGGTCCCGGGGATTCTCATGTCCAAAACAGACCACACGCGGCGACGCAGTCGAAACGAACTCGGTGCAGAAGGCGAGCGACGCGCCGCCGACCATCTGGCGGCGCGAGGTTATCGCATCGTCGGTCGCAACGTCCGGGCCGGGGGGGTCGAGATGGACTTGATCGTCCGGCGCGGCAGACTCGTCGTCTTCGTGGAGGTCAAGACCCGGCGCGCGGGCGGCCCGGGGTCTGGCGAAGATGCCGTGGACGCGCGCAAGCGCCTGCGGTTGGTGCGCGGCGCGGCGGCCTGGATGCACGAGCAACCGCGCGGGGTCCGACGAGCGCGCTTCGACGTGATTGTTTGCGAGTGCAGTCGGGAGGAACGAGATTGGCGGCTTCGCCACCTCGAGGGCGCGTTCGACGCGAACGGCTGAAGACCCACTCACAATTCGACCGGGGGTCCGCAGCGCAGGCCACGGGCGATTCGACCCGAAGGTGCACCTGCAGCGCTCGCGACGCGGCGGCGCGAGCGGCTATTCGGCGGGCTTCTCGACGTCGCCTGCGGTTTCGGCGGCCTCGGCGGGAGCCTCCGCGTCGGCGCTCTCGTTCGACTCGGCTGTGGCCGCCGGCTCCTCGGCAGCCGCTTCTGCGACAGCGACCTCTTCGAGCGTGGCTGCCGCCGCGGCGGTGCCAGGTTCGGAAGCAGAGGCGGGTGCATTCTGGGCGTCCGCAGCCTCTTCGGAAATCAAACCGGACAGGTCGCGGACCTTGGAGCGCAGGCGGGCCTTCTTGCCCCGCAGTTCGCGGAGGTAGTAGATGCGCGAGCGGCGAACGTGGCCGCGCTGCTTGATCTCGAGCTTTGCGATGGTCGGAGACTCGGTGGCAAAGACGCGCTCGACGCCGACACCGTACGAAAGCTTGCGAACCGTAAAGGTCGCCGAAGGTCCACCCTTCTTCCGACGCAGCACGACGCCCTCGAAAACCTGGATCCGCTCTTTCTCGCCCTCTCGAATCTTGACGTGGACGCGAACGGTGTCGCCCGTGCGAAACGGCGGCAGGTCGCGCCGAAGCGGCGTTGTGTGAGCGATGTCTGTGCTTCTCATGACTGCTTCTCCCTTTCCCGGGCGCCCCGGGTGTCGAGCAAATCGGGCCGGCGCCGCCGGGTGTATTCGCTCGACTGCTCCGCTCGCCACCGCTCGACCGCGCCGTGGTCTCCCGAGAGGAGGACCGGGCGGAACGGCCCTGGCCGCGAAATTCAGCGGGCCGAGTGTACTGCGGTCCCTCCAAAGTGGGACCCTGAAATGACTCCGTGGCGATGGATTCTGGATTTCCCACGACCCCGGGGAGCGAGCCGCGCGAGCCCCTCGATGACCGCCATGGCCGGAACCTCGCCTCCCGAGAGCACGTAATCGCCGATCGAGAGCTCCGCGTCCACGGCCAGCTCGATCGCCCTCTGATCCACTCCCTCATATCGCCCGCAGACGAGCACCAGCGCCTGCTCTTTTGCCATGCCGTCCAACCCGGGCTGGTCGAGCCGTTCGCCCTGGGGCGAGAGCGCGATCACCCGCGCCGTCCTTTCGGGGCCCTTTCGGACCCGCGAGGGCCTCGATGGCCGCCACGAGCGGCTCCGGCTTCATCACCATCCCCGGTCCGCCGCCGTAGGGCGAGTCGTCCACCGTCCGGTGCGGGTCGGTCGTCCAGTCGCGCAGATCGTGGACCGCAACCTCCAGACGCCCCGTGCGAACCGCAATTCCGACGATCGACTCGTCGCAAAACGCCTCGAACAGGCCCGGAAAGATCGTGATGACGTCGATCCGCAGCATCCGCTGCGCCTCCAAATCAGCTCTTCCTACGCGGAGTCGAGCAGCCCCGGAAGGATCTCGATCACGATACGCCGCGCTTCGATGTCGACCTCGCGCAGCTGGCTCTCCATCGCGGGGATCAACTGCTGCGCTCCTTTTTCGTCTTCGACCACGAGCACATCGACCGCGCCGGTCGCCCAGACTTCGCGGACCGTGCCGATCGGCAGGCCATCCGCACCTTCGACCCTGCAGCCGACCAGCTCATAGCTGTAGTACTCGCCCTCGGGCAACGCCTCCAACTGCGAGGCTTCGGTAACCACCAGCTTGCCCCGCAACCGCTCCGCGGATTCGCGACTCGCGACGCCAACGAGCGTCATGCGAACTTCCTCGCGGCGTCCGGTGCTGACCTGGGTCACCTCGAACCGCTCCGCGTCCGCTGCGCCCTCGCTCTCGACGAGCAGCACGGCCTCGAGCCTCATCAGGTTGTCGGGGGCGCCGCCGAAGTAGCGAACTCGAAGTTGCCCGCCGAGGCCGTGGGCGCCGACGATGCGGCCCAGCACGACCCGCTCGCCGGGCTCGCGCTCGGCTTCAGTCGACGATGTCGAGCCGGCAGTCAGCTCCCATCGCGAGAAGCCCCCAGCACGGCGCGAATCGCCTTGGCGACCCGGCCCTGTCGGCCGATCACCCGACCGCGATCCTCGGCGTCAGTCTCGAGCTCGAGGGTCTGGCCGTCGTCGACTTCCGTCACGACGACGGAGTCGGGATTGTTGACGATCGCCTTCGCGATGAACTCGACGAGATCGGTCGGTGTGTGGTCGCTCGCCATCTCAGCTCGCCGCCACTGCCGCACGCTTGCGCGCGCGCTTGAGCAAGGAGCGAACCGTCGGGCTCGGCTGCGCGCCGTTTGCAACCCAGGCGTCGAAGCGGTCGACCTTGATCTCGAATTTTTCGGGATTCGATCCGGGCTCGTAGGTACCGAGGAACTCCAACGGCCGGCCGTCGCGCTGTGAGCGCTCGTCGATCGCAACGATGCGGTAGTGGGGTCGCTTCTTGGCACCTCCACGTGTCAGGCGAATCTTGACCATGGCTCGTCTCTTCCCTCTGCGCGTTCACAAAACGCGAAATGAATCGATTGGTTACGGATTGCCGACGCCGCGCAATCAGCGCTGTAAATCGGCCGGCGCTGGAGGCTAGATCAGGCGCCGGAGAGGGTCAACCGCAGCGCCGGGACCCGCGACGCGCCTCAGCCGACCCGGAACCAGAGTTCCGAGGGGGCTTCTGCGGGCAGTACGGCGCGCAGGGCCTCGAGGATCTCGGGGCTCCGGAGTTGGAGTTGTTGGCACCACACGCTCGAGTCCACGGTGACCTCGAGGACGCGGCCGCGCAGCGCCGTGGGCTGACAATGAGCGGCGATCTCGGCCCCGACGGCCTCCTCCCAGCGCTCCGCGATCCGCATCACCCGCGCGCTGTCTCCCCGCGCCGATGTCTTCGAGAACCTGCGCCACGAGCGCTCCGAGCGGTTCGGGCCGGCTCTTTCGCCTACCGCTCATTCGTCCTCCTCGAGCGATTCGAGCACAGCGGCGAGATTCGGCTTTGCGAGCGCCCCCCAGCGCAAGACGACGAGCTCGGGCCCCGTCGTGTCGATGACCGTGCTCTCTCCCTCCCCCCCGGCCTCGGCACCCTCGACGGCGAGTAGCCGCGGGCTGTCCGGACCGGCCCCACAGACCTCGTGAACCTGCTCGAGTGTGGCGGCGGGCGTGGCGCCGCTCCGGTTGAGGCTCGTGGAGGTGATCGGGCCCACGCCCTCGGCGGCCAGGCGGCGCGCGAGCGCGGCGCTGATCGGATGAGAAGAACAGCGCACGCCCACTGCACCGTCGTGGCGCGGGACGCCCGGCGCAAACACGCCGCGGCAGTTCATGACCAGCGTGAGCGGGCCCGGCCAGAACACGCCCGCGAGGCGCCGGGCCAGTTCGTTGAATTCGAATCCGAGCGGCTCGAGGGTGTCGGGATCGGCGATCAAGATCGAGAGCGGCGCGGATTCGCGCTGGCCCTTCCAGCCCCGCAACCGATCGATCGCCGCGACCGAACACGCGTCAGCGCCCAGGCCCCAAACCGTCTCGGTCGGATAGGCGAGCAACCCGCCATCTCTCACCCAGTCGACTGCCTCACCGATCGGATCGTCGATCGTCACTGGGTTGGGCATCGGGAGGCGAGCCCGGCCGCCGCGATATCGCGCCGCAGCTGCATCCCGCGAAAGCGGATCCGATCGGCAGCCGCATAGGCCCGCGCTGCGGCCTCGGCGACGTCGCGGCCGCGAGCCGTGACGCCCAGCACGCGCCCTCCGGCGGTTGCGAATCCGCCGTCTGCGCCGCGCTTGGTTCCCGCGTGAAACACGACGACGTCGGGGTCGCCTTCCACTTCAGCCAGGCCTTCGATCGGAACACCCTTCTCGTAGTCGCGCGGATAACCGCCCGACGCGAGCACCACGCAGACCGCCGCCTGCCCCCAGTGCGTGGGTGAATCCGCCGGATCCAACTTGCCGCGTGCCGCCCCGTAGAGGATCGGAAACAGATCGTCCTCCATCCGCACCATCAGGGGCTGGGTCTCGGGATCTCCGAAGCGGACGTTGAACTCGACGACGCGCGGGGCGCCGTCCGCGTCGACCATCAAACCGACGTAGAGCACGCCGGAAAAGGGATGGCCCTCGGCCGCCATCCCGCGAACCGTAGGTTCGACGATCTCGCTGACGATTCTCTGTTCGATCGCCTCGCTGACCAGCGCGACTGGAGAATAGGCGCCCATCCCGCCCGTGTTTTCGCCCCGATCGCCGTCGAGCGCGCGCTTGTGATCCTGGGCGGGCGCGAGTGTTGCGATGTGCTCGCCGTCGGTGATCGCGTAGTAGGAGACTTCGTCACCGACCAGAAGTTCTTCGACCACGACCGCGGAACCCGCGTCGCCGAAGCGCCGGTCTGCCATGATCTCGACGAGCGCTCGCTCCGCTTCGTCGGGCGTCGAACAGACCGCAACGCCCTTGCCCGCCGCGAGGCCATCGGCCTTCACCACACAGGCGCCGCCGAGTTCTCGCACGTAGCTGCGCGCCTCGTCGAGGTCCGAGAACTCGCGAAACGCAGCCGTCGGGATCTCGTGGCGCGCCATGAAGCGCTTCGCAAAAGACTTGCTGGATTCGAGTTGGGCGGCGAACGCCGAGGGCCCGAACGCTGGGATGTCGACATCGCGCAATCGGTCCGCGAGGCCCGCGGCGAGCGGATCTTCGGGCCCGATCACCACGAGGCCAATGTTTTCGCTGCGCGCGAGTTGGATCAGCGCGTCGGCGTCAGTGGCTTTGATCTCCGGAAAGCAGGTCGCGAATGCGGCGATCGCATCGCTTCCGGGTGCCGCGAGCACCGCTTCGACCTTTGGGCTGCTCGCGATCTTCCACGCCAGCGCGTGTTCTCGACCGCCCCCGCCAACCACCAGGACTCGCATCTCGGCTCCGCTACTCGATGGGTACAGCGCCTACCCTCAGTGTCTGAAGTGGCGCACGCCTGTGAGGACCATCGCGATTCCCAGTTTGTTGGCAGCAGCGATCACTTCGTCGTCACGCGCCGAACCACCGGGCTGGGCGATCGCCGTCGCACCCGCTCGTGCGGCCGCCTCGACACCGTCGGGGAACGGGAAGAACGCGTCACTTGCCAACGCCGATCCCGTCAGATTCAAACCGACGCGCTCTGCCTTGGCGACGGCTTGCAGGATTGCGTCGACCCGCGAGGTTGCACCACCCGCCCGAGCCCGAGCGTCCGGTCCGGGCCGCCGAAGACGACGGCGTTGCTCTTGACGTGCTTCGCCACATTCCAGTTGAAGGTGAGCGCACGTATTTCATCCTCGCTCGGTTTTCGCTGGGTGACGGCGGGACACGAGGCGATCTCTTCGGTCGCAAGATCGGGCTCCTGAATCAACACGCCGCCGAACACGCGCTTCCACTCCAGCTGGCTCGCGTCGATCCGGTCCGGGTGAAACCGCAGCAGCCGGCGATTCTTCTTCTGGGTCAGCAGCTCAAGTGCTTCTGCACTGAAATCCGGAGCGATGAGTACCTCGGTGAAGATCTTGTCCACCTCCTCGGCAAGGGCGAGGTCGAAGGCGCGGTTGGAGACGATGATTCCACCAAACGGTGACTCGGGATCCGTCTCGAACGCCCGTCGGTAGGCTTCGGCCGGGGACGCGCCCGCACCGACACCGCACGGCGTGTTGTGCTTGAGGATCGCCACGGTCGCCGCGTCGCGAGCGTCGAAATTCGAGGATCAACGCAAGCGCGGCCTGCAGGTCGACGACGTTGTTGTAGGAAAGTTCCTTGCCGTGCAGCGGCTCGGCGATATCGAGAAAGCCCCCATAGAGAGCAGCGCGCTGGTGGGGGTTTTCGCCGTAGCGCAATTCGGTACTGCGGCCGAACTCCACGCGAAGGTGTTCGGGAAACAGGCTGCCCGGCTCTGCGCTCTGGCTGGACAGGTAGTCGGAGATCGCCGCGTCGTAGGCGGCCGTGCGCTCGAAGGCCTTGAGGGCCAACTGGCGGCGCGTCGCTTCGCTGAGGCCACCGTCACTGCGCAGTTCGTCGAGCAGCGCAGTGTAATCCGAGGGATCGACGGCAACCGCCACGTGGGCGTGGTTCTTGGCCGCGGAGCGAATCATCGACGGGCCGCCGATGTCGATCTTCTCGATCGCCTCTGCGAGGGTGACGTCGGGATTCGCAACGGTGGCCTCGAACGGGTAGAGGTTGACGGCGACCAGATCGATCGTCCCGATCTGCTGCTGCTCGAGATCTCGTTGGTCTCCCTCGTGATCCCGACGGGCGAGAATCCCGCCGTGGATTCGCGGGTGGAGCGTCTTGACCCGCCCGCCGAGCATTTCGGGGCTACCCGTGAGCTCTGCGACGTCGATCACCGCGAGGCCCGCTTCTCGCAGCGCTCCCGCGGTGCCCCCCCGAAGCGACCAGCTCTACGCCGAGTTCCGAGAGTCCGCGACCAAAATCGATCAGGCCAGCCTTGTCAGAAACAGACAGCAGTGCGCGCCGAACGGCGCGCGACGATGTGGGGGGCACTGGGGAATTCTCCGTTACAGAAATCGACGGTGGGATCTGCGAGGAGACTACCCGAAGTCGACCGCTCGCGGGACCCGGCGAGCCGTCAAGCCTCGAATTGCCGTTGGACGCGCCGACCGACGCGCACCAGCAACTCGTAGGGGATGGTCTGCGCAGCCACAGCGGCCTCCTCCACGCTCAAAACCGCGTCTCCCTGCGCGCCCCCGAAGAGGATGGCTTCGGCTCCGATCTCGACCGGCGCGTCGCCGACATCGACCGTGATGAAATCCATCGAGATGCGGCCGGCGATCGGCATGCGCCGGCCCCCGATCAGCACGCAGCCGCGCCCGCTCGTCGAGATCGGCACCCCGTCGTCGTACCCGATCGGGAGCGTTGCAATCCGGGTGTCGCGCGAAGCGCGAAATTCCGCCCCGTAGCCGACCGGATCACCCGCCTTTGCGGAGCGCAGCTGAACGACCTTCGTCGCCAGCGTCATCGCGGGCTGGAGATCCACTTCGAAATGGGATGCGGGGCGCACGCCGTAGAGCATCACCCCGGGCCGCGCGGCGCCCTGTTCGGGCAGCGGCTCGATCAGCGCCTTTCCGGCGAGCAACCCCGCCGAATGAACCATGTGAATGAGGCCCGGATCGAGCCCGCGTTCGCGCGCCTGCGCGAGCAGCTCGCCGAGCGCCCGGACCTGCTCGAGGCTCGGCGTCAAATCGGGCTCGTCGGCCCGGGCGAGATGGCTGTAGACACCGCCGAGATGGAGAGCGGGCTCTCGCACGACGGCCTCGAGCAGCGCCATCGCGCCCTCCCGCGCGATGCCGGTCCGGCGCATCCCGGTATCGACTGCGACGTGAACGTCGAGCGGCTGCGGGAGGTCCCGTGCCGCGGCGGTCAGCAGGGCGACGTGCCCGGGGTGGAAGACGGCCGGGGTGAGATCGAGACCGACAGCGGCCTCGCTTTCCTCGGCGTCGAAGACCCCGCCCAGGACCAGGATGGGTTCGCGGATGCCCGCATCCCGGAGTTCGACCCCTTCGGCGACGGTGGCCACCGCAAACCAGCGGCAACCCGCCTCGACGAGGGTCTGCGACACCCGGATCGCTCCGTGCCCGTACGCGTCCGCCTTGACGACGGCCATCAATTCACGCCCGTCGGCGCGTCGCCTGGCCTCGGCAAAATTGCCCCGAATCGCCCGCAGGTCGATCGTCGCTCTCGTCGGCCGCCCGCTCACTCTCAAAGCCCCCTCGCCGTCCCGGCGTATCGAATCCATAACGCATCGAACACGACCGGCAAACCGGGTGTTCGGTTTGACACCCTCGGCGCCTCGAGTAGCTTCCGCTCAGACGAGGCTGACGGCTACTGTGCCCGAACAACAACACTCACCGCTTGTCAATCTGCTCGTCAACGGCGACCCTCGTACGGTTCCTTCGGACTACACGGTGGCGAAGTTGATCGACGCGCTCGGTCTTCAAACCAGCCGGATCGCGATCGCGGTCAACCGGGAATGTGATTCCGCGGTCCGCATTCGCGACCCATCGACTGGCGGCGGAGGATCGGGTCGAAATTCTCGAAGCGGTAGGAGGGGGTTAGAATATGGCGGGCGATAGCTACACACTCGGTTCCCATCACTTCAAGTCGCGCCTGATCATCGGCAGCGGAAAATACGAGAGCTTCGAGCAAAACCTGGCCGCCGCGGAAGCCAGCGGTGCCGAGATGGTCACCATCGCGCTGCGCCGCACCAAACTCGACGCCCCCAAGGGCCAGGGCTTGCTCGACTTCATCTCGCCGGATCGATTCACGATCTTGCCAAACACAGCTGGGTGTTATAGCGCAGAAGAGGCGATCAAGACCTCGCGAATGGCACGCGAGCTGCTCCAGACCGACCTCATCAAGCTCGAGGTGATCGGCGACGAGCGCACGCTCTTTCCGGATGTCGCAGCCACGATCGAAGCCGCAGCCGTGCTGGTCGATGAGGGTTTCACGGTTCTCCCCTACGTGACGGACGATCCGGTCGCCTGCCAGAGATTGGCTGCGCTCGGCTGCGCGGCCGTCATGCCTCTGGCCGCACCGATCGGGTCCGGCCTCGGCATCCGCAACCCCGCCAACCTGCGCATCATCATCGAGACCGTCGAAGTGCCGGTCATCGTGGATGCCGGTGTCGGGACCGCGAGCGATGCCGCCGTCGCGATGGAACTCGGCGCCACCGCGGTGCTGATGAACACCGGCATCGCAGCCGCCAAGGAGCCCGTAAAAATGGCGACGGCGATGCGGCTGGCGATCGAGGCGGGACGCCTGGCGTACGAGGCCGGCCGCATGCCGCGCCGCCTCTACGCATCGGCCTCCAGCCCGCTGGATGGGTTGGCGAGCTTCTGAATCCGCGACCTGCTGTGTCAAAGCTGAACCCGACCGAAAGGCGCCGGTCCGATCCGATCCTCTGCCTCGTCGTCGACCGCGCCGCCGCGTGCGGCGACCTGGCGAATTGCGTCGCAGCCGCGGTGGGCGCCGGTGTGGATTGGGTGCAGATTCGCGAGCGCGAGCTCGAGGGCACCGCTCTACTCGCGCACGCAGAGGAAATCGACGCGGCTGCGCGAAAGGCAGCCGCGCAACGAGGCGGTCGCGTGGAAATCTTCGTCAATCGCCGGATCGACATCGCGCTCGCACTCGGTGCAGACGGTGTTCAACTCGGATTCGACGCGGTCGACCCGCCGACCGCGCGCCGGCTCCTCTCGGCCGACGCCAAGATCGGGATTTCGACCCACCACCCCGACGAGATTCGCAGCGCGCTGCCGGAAGTCGATTACGCACAACTCGCTCCGATCGCGCAACCGCTCTCGAAACCACACGCAGGCCCCTACCTCGGTGTGCGGGCTGTCGCCGAGGCGATCGGCTACGGCATTCCGGTCATCGCCCAGGGCGGAATCACGGCGACCAACGCGGCCGCGATCGCAGCCGCGGGCGCCGCCGGAATCGCCGTGACCGGCGCAATCCTCTCGGCCCCGGACCCCGTCAACGCAACCCGAGCGCTGCGCGCCGCGCTGGCGGCCGCACCGCGAAATCAGCCGGGCACCTCGCCCAGCGTCCCGGTCTAGCATGCGTACGAAGTTGGAGCTGAAATGAGCGCGAGCTTGGATCGCGAATTTTTGAACCGCGGAGGGCGTCTGAAAGTGCTCATGGGATTTCGCATTGCACTCGTCTCGCTCGCACTGGGGATTTCGGCGGCGCCTGCGCTCGCCAGCGACCCCTTCCTGCGACAGAACACGACCGTGCTCGTCGTGAAGGAGGTCGGCCCGAGCGTCGTCAACATCACGACCGAGCGGATCATCGCCTCGCGCAACCCGTTTCCGCGCGGTGGGAATCCCTTCTTCGATTCGTTCTTCCGCGACTTCTTCGAACCGAGGCTTCCCCAGACCGTGCAGAGCCTGGGTTCGGGGGTGTTGATCGATGCCGAACACCACATCCTGACCAACGAACACGTGGTGGCGCGCGCGAGTCGGATCCGCGTGAGCTTCGCCGATGGAACCGAGTTCGACGCCACGTTGGTTGGCGCCGATCCCAACAACGACATCGCGGTCCTCAAGATCGATACCGATGAACGCCTCCCGTGGTTGAAGCCGGGCCGATCGAATGACTTGATGGTGGGCGAGTCGGTGATCGCGATTGGGAATCCCTTCGGGCTCTCGAACACCGTCACGACGGGCGTGATCTCGGCCCTGAACCGATCGATCCGCACCGAAGATTTCGTGTACCACGGATTTCTCCAAACCGACGCCTCGATCAATCCGGGAAACTCGGGCGGCCCACTCGTCAACGCCGAGGGCGAGCTGATCGCGATCAACACCGCGGTCTACGGTGGGGCGCAAGGGATCGGCTTCGCGATCCCGATCGACATCGCGAAGCGAGTGGTCGACGAACTGATCGAGCACGGCGAGCTGACACCCACATGGCTCGGCCTCGACTTCCAGGATCTGGAGCCCAACCTCGCCGCCGCGATGAACCTGCCCGAGAACCTGGGTGGTGCACTCGTCAACCGGGTGCGGGAGGACAGCCCCGCGCAGCGAGCCAACCTCCGACGCGGCGATGTGGTGACCCGATTCGACGATCGACCGATCGAGTCCGCTCGCGCGTTCTACGAGATGTTGGAGATCAGTGTCACGGGACAGGATCTGCAGATCGAAATCTGGCGTGCCGGGCGGCTGCAAACGGTTGCGGTGAAACTCGAAGAACTGCCTCTGCGCCAGGTCGCCCGCCTGGTCAACGAAATGCTCGGGATGAAATTGCAGCCGAGAAAGGGCGGCGGTTATACGGTTGACTCGGTTCGCGAGGGCAGCGGATCCGCGCGGATCGGAATTGCGCGCGGAGACCTTGTGCTCGCCATCAACGGAACCACATTGGGCGACGACGATGCGCTGCGCCGATCCGTCTTGAGTTTGCGGGGCCGTCCGCATGCATTGGTCGTGGTCCAACGCGAGGGGGCCCGATACCATGTGACGATTCCGCTGCTCTGACGACCGATTAGAGGAGCTGGATCGATCGGGGGAACCCGGCTAGATCGGGCGGTTTCGATAGCCGTAGGGAATTGCGCAGCGCGACTCTTTGGATTTACCTGCGGCGAATTCGCCACAGCGGGCGACCAAGGGTCGCCATAGCGGGCGACCAAGGGTCGCCATAGCGGGCGACCAAGGGTCGCCATAACGGGGCGACACGGGAGAAATCGATGAAAGCATTGCGCGTCTCAACCGCACTTCTGTGCACTACAGCGATCGCATTCCTGATCGCCTCCTATGGCGGGCTCGATATTCAACTGAGCTGGCGCAGCAACGACGCACAGGCAATCGATTTCTTCGGCAAAGACGACGAAGCCGATGCGGCGGCTGGAGAACCCTTCTGGAAGGAAAACGATGCGACAGAGCCGATCATCCCCGAAGGCGTTCCGGCGAGCTTCGCGGACCTCGCGGAACGCGCCTCCCCGGGAGTGGTCAACATCGCGACCTCCAGAACCGTGGTGCAAAACGCGCCTCGAAGCCTCGATGAATTCTTCTTTGGCATGCCCTTTGGTGGCAATCCCCACGGCTTCGAGGGATCGCCGCACGAGGGAATACCGCGCAAGATTCCGAGCCTCGGAAGCGGGTTCGTGATTTCCGAAGATGGGTACATCGTGACCAACAACCACGTGATCGAGGACGTAGACGAGATCACGGTGATCTTCGAAGATGAAACCACCCTCGAAGCCACGGTAGTCGGACGGGACCCGAAGACCGATATCGCGTTGATCCGGGTCGAGTCCGACAAGAAGCTCTTTGCCCTGCCGCTCGGCGACTCGAACGCCGTGCGCCCGGGAGAGTGGGTCATTGCGATCGGCAACCCCTATGGGCTGGAACACACCGTCACCGCGGGAATCATCAGCGCGAAGCATCGGGTGATCAGCTGGGGCAACTACGACGACTACATCCAGACCGATGCCGCGATCAACCCCGGCAATTCGGGTGGCCCGCTGCTCAATCTTTCCGGTGAAGTGATCGGCATCAACACCGCCATCAACCCGCAGGCCAATACGATCGGGTTTGCGGTTCCGATCGACATGGCGAAAGCCATTCTTCCCCAGCTTCGCGCTTCGGGGCACGTCACGCGCGGTTGGCTCGGCGTGATGATCCAGAAGATCACCCCCGAGCTCGCCAAAGAATTCGAGCTCGACGGCGAATCGGGCGCACTCGTATCGAAGGTCGTGCCGGACGGCCCCGCCGCTGAGGCGGGCATCGAGCGCTACGACGTCATCGTTGAATTCGACGGCAAGGCGATCGCGGATTTGAGCGAGCTGCCGCGGGTCGTTGCCGAAACTCCCGTGGACAAGACCGTCGATGTCGTCGTCGTTCGCGACGGCAAGCGAAAGACCCTGCGCGCAAACGTTGGCGAACTGCCCCAACCCGAATTGACCGAAATCGCCGCGCGATCGAAGAACGGCCCGGCCGCGTTTGGTTTCGCGGTTCAGGATTTGAACCCGGAAATCGCACAACAACTCGGGCTGGACACGGACGAAGGGGTACTGATCACCTCCATCAAACCCGGGAGCCCAGCGGATGATGCACAGCTGCGTCGCGGCGACGTGATCCTCGAAGTCGATCGGTCTGCGATCGGAGATGTCGGCGACCTGCGCACCCAGCTCGACGCAGCCGACGAGGGCGCGCTCTTCCTGATCCGCCGGGGCGACTCGACGATCTTCGTTCCGATCAAGCGCCGCGCCGGCTGAGGGGCTCTGCCCGACACCCATACGCAATTTCGGTGCGGATGAGGCCCTTGTCCCGGGTTGGGCCTTGTCCCGGATTGGGCCCTTGTCCCAAATGGGCGGGTGCATAGATTCCCTGCCATGCGGATGGACAAACTTACGATCAAAAGCCAGGAAGCCCTCGCAGAAGCGCAGTCGATTGGCAGCGCACGAGGGCACAGCGAAATCCAACCCGCCCACCTGCTCCGGGCCCTGCTCGATCAACCCGAGGGCAGCACGCTTCCGGTTCTCCAGAAGCTCGGCGTTCCGATCGATCGGCTGCAATCAGAGCTCGAAGCGCTGATCGCAGGGCTTCCCAAGGTCACGGGAGGCGCGCAGCCGCAATTGAGCCACGCACTGAGCGCTGCGCTTCACGCCGGCTTTGCCGAGGCCGATGCCCTCAAAGACGAATTCGTCTCCACCGAGCACCTCCTGCTCGCGATCGCCGCCGAGAAGAAGGATCCGGCCGGTCGCCTGCTGCGCGAAGCCGGCGCGAACCGCGAAGCCATCCTCAAAGCCCTGGTTTCGGTACGCGGTGGCGCGCGCGTGACGGATCCCGATCCGGAATCCAAATACCAGGCGCTTGCCAAATTCGGCAACGATCTCACCGACGCGGCGCGGCTTGGGAAGATCGACCCCGTGATCGGGCGAGACGAGGAAATTCGGCGCGTCATCCAGGTTCTCAGCCGCCGCACCAAGAACAATCCCGTCCTGATCGGCGAGCCCGGCGTCGGCAAGACCGCCATCGCTGAGGGGCTCGCGCAGCGCATCGTTGCGGGCGACGTTCCCGAATCGCTCGCGGACCGCCGCCTGGTGGCCCTCGATATCGGCGCCCTGATCGCGGGCGCGAAGTACCGCGGCGAATTCGAAGATCGGCTCAAGGCCGTACTGCGCGAGATCTCAGAAGCCGACGGCAAGGTAATCCTGTTCATCGACGAACTGCACACCATCGTGGGCGCGGGCGCCGCAGAAGGCGCGGCGGATGCGGCCAACATGCTCAAGCCCGCACTCGCCCGCGGAGAACTCCACTGCATCGGTGCGACCACATTGGACGAGTACCGCAAGCATGTCGAGAAAGACGCCGCGCTCGAACGCCGCTTCCAACCCGTGATCGTCGGCGAGCCCAATGTCGAAGATACGATCTCGATCCTGCGCGGTCTCAAAGAGCGCTACGAGGTTCATCACGGCGTCCGCATCCAGGATGCCGCGATCGTCGCCGCGGCGACACTATCGAATCGCTACATCAGCGACCGCTTTCTGCCGGACAAAGCCATCGACCTGGTGGACGAAGCCGCGAGTCGCGTGCGTGTCCAGATCGATTCCATGCCGGAAGAACTCGATCAACTCGACCGCAAGCGCACGCAGCTCGAAATCGAACGCGAAGCGCTCAAGAAGGAGAGTGACGCGGCGAGTGCCGAGCGTCTGGAACGCGTCGAACGCGAAATCGCCGAGCTGCGCGGGCAATGCGATGGCTTGAAGGCGCGCTGGGAAAACGAAAAGAACTGCATCGCAGATCTGCGGCAGCACAAGGAGCGGCGCGAAGAACTCAACGCAGAACTCAGCCGCACCGCGCGCAGCGGCAATCTCGAACGCGCCGCCGAGATCCGCTACGGCGAACTCGTTGCGCTCGAGCAGGAGCTCAGCGCGATCGAAGCATCGCTGGCGGCCCTGCAAGCCGAGGGTTCGCTGCTCTCTGAAGAAGTCACCGCCGACGAAGTCGCCGAAATCGTGTCGAAGTGGACCGGCATCCCCGTCAGCAAGATGCTCGAGGGAGAGCAGGAAAAGCTGCTCGAGATGGAGCAGGTGCTGCGAGAGCGCGTCATCGGCCAAGAGGACGCGCTGCGCGCCGTGTCGGGCGCCGTGCGTCGCGCCCGAGCGGGGCTGCAGGATCCGGATCGGCCGATCGGTTCGTTCATCTTCCTGGGCCCGACGGGTGTCGGCAAGACCGAAACCGCCCGAGCGCTAGCTGAATTCCTCTTCGACGACGAGCGCGCGATGGTGCGCATCGACATGAGCGAATTCATGGAGAAAGCATTCCGTGTCGCGCCTGATCGGCGCGCCTCCGGGATACGTGGGCTACGACGAGGGCGGCTATCTCACGGAAGCCGTCCGGCGTCGACCGTATTCGGTCGTGCTCTTCGACGAGATCGAGAAGGCCCACCCCGATGTCTTCGGCGCACTGCTCCAGATTCTCGACGACGGGCGGCTGACCGATGGCCAGGGCCGGACCGTCGATTTCCGCAATGCGGTGCTGATCATGACTTCGAACATCGGCAGCGAGCACATCATCGAACTGTCGGAGAGCGACCAACAGGAAATCGAGCGCCGGGTCGACGAAGCCTTGCGCGCGCACTTCAAACCGGAATTCCTCAATCGCGTCGACGAGACGATCGTCTTCCACTCACTCAGTCGCGACGAGTTCCACCGGATCGTCGACATCCAGCTGGAGCGCCTGCGCGCGAGGTTGCAAGAGCGGCGGCTCGAAATCGAGGTCAGCGATCCTGCGCGAGACCTGCTGGCCGAGCGAGGATACGACGCCCACTACGGCGCACGTCCACTCAAACGCGTGATTCAGCGCATGATCGAGGATCCGCTCGCAATGCGGATCCTCAGCGGCGATTTCCCCGAGGGCTCCAAGATTGCGGTGGAGCCGAATGCTGCGGGAGACGCGTTCGAATTTCGCAGCGCCTGATTCCGATTCGGACGCGTCGAACCGGCTGATTGGAGCGTGCCGCCTCAGTCCGCGTCCAGCGGTCGGTGCTGGTAGTAGTCACCGTCGCTAAAACCGTGGCTTCGGTAGTACACCCGGGTGCCCACAGCGGAGATCACCGCGAGATCCTCGAAACCCGCGTCGCGAGCGAGTTGCGCTGCGCGATCGATCAAGCGCTTCCCGAGCCCCAGGTGCTGGGCGCCGCCTTCCGTGCGCCGACCCAGCCCGAGCGAATCTCCGTAGACGTGGACTTCTCGAATCAGGGCACTGGTTCGCAGCTCGGGTTCGGGTAGTGGCGAATCTGGCAGCGAGAGTCGCAAGAACGCGACGAGGCGATCCTCCGTTGTCGCAAACTCCAGGAAGTGCTCCTCGCCGATCGAGGTTCGATACACCTGATCGACCAGCGTCAACGCCTCTGCTGAAAATTCCTCACCACGAATTTCGCGCGTGCGAATATCCCGACAGCTTCCCCCGCGACCGCGCAATCGATCTTCCGCAACCTCTCGCAGGTTCGTCAGCTGGTTGCCCACCACGATGTCGCGGGACGAGAAATCTCGGATCACGCGGGTGAGGCGGCAGTAGCTCGGGGTGCGCTCGAGACATCCGGCGAGAAGATCGACCAACTCGTCGTGCCCGTAGGGGCGCCACTCCCCTCGCTCGTAGTTTCCCATCAGCTCGGCGCTCTCGATCAGGCTGCAGGGATAGAGTTTGAGTTCATCGGGCCGGAAGTCCGGATCGTCGAAGAGGCGGGCGTAATCTTCGGCATCCTGCTCGGCCGACGAACCGAGCAGGTTCGGCATCCAATGGACGTGCAACTTGAAGCCGGCGCCGCGAAGCAGGTGCAGCGCGCGCCGCGACGCGGCGACATCGCAGCCACGTCGGTTCGCCTCGAGCACCCGGTCCGAGAGACTCTGAAGCCCGATCTGGACCTTGGTCGCCCCGAGCCTTCGGATCCGCCGAACCTCTTCGGGAGAAATGTGATCCGGGCGCGTCTCGACGACGAGGCCCACACTGCGGCAGGCCGCGGTCTCGTTGACGAGATGCGCCGCTTCGAGCTCAGCCCAGGTCGCGCTCTCGCTCGAATGAAGGAGTTCGGATCCGTGCGCATCGCGCAGGAGCCCGCTGACCATCTGGTTGTAGCTGGCCTCGGGTTCGCGACCATCGAGCTGCGATGGCAGCTCGCGAAATCGCGCAGGCGCCGCGCCCGCTTCCGCACGGCGATCGACGCCCTTTCCGAAATCGTTGAGCGCGTCGAAACAGCGCTTTGCGAACCAGACCTGGTAAGCCTCAGGGTGGAAGGACCAGGTTCCACCGAGCACGATCAACTCCACCTTGGCGACGGGGTGTCCCATGCTCTTGTAGGCGCGCAGGCGGTTCCAGGTCTGCAGGTAGGGGTCGAAGCGATTGTCCTCGGCCCGCTGCGCGCCGGGCTCGTCGGACAGATAGCTCTTTGGCATGCGCACATCGTTCGGACAGAAGATGCACTTACCGGGGCACGGGTAGGGCTTCGTGAGCACCGTGACGGGAGTGACACCACTCAGCGTTCTAACCGGGCGCAGCCGCAGCAGCTCCAGGAACACTTCTTCGTCGAGATCGCGCTCGCGGGTCGAACCGAATTCTCGAAAACCCGCGATGATCTCACTGCGCGAAAAGAAACCGGTTCCACCCCGGGGATATTTCTTCAGGATCTGATCGATCGCCCGGGAGTCGAGATCCGACCCGGCTGCGATCTCGTCGATGATCGCAACGAGTTCCCGCCGGTGGGGCGTCGGATCGAATTCTTTTCGCGGCTTTCGGACCGTCGACTCCCGCACAGACCACAACCTCCTACCGCAGGCCGCCTACTGTATCGTAGGCGGCATCATGGACGAGCAGACGGTCCGCTCCCTGAATGCGATCAACCGAACCTTCTACCGCGCCAACGCCTTGGAATTCGATCAGGCCCGGTCAGCGCCCTGGCCCGGCTGGACGCGATTGCTGCCGCACATCGGGCAAATTCGCGGAGAAGCGACCGCGCTCCGGGTGCTCGACGTGGGCTGCGGAAATGGCCGCTTCGGCGCATTTCTCGCGGATCAATTGCCGGCTGGTGAGATCGACTACTGCGGAATCGATTCGAGCCCGCCGCTGATTTCTCGCGCCCGCGAGCGCGCCCTTCCCTTTGCACGAGTCGAGTTTCGCCAAACGGACTTCGTGGAGGCGGGAAGCGAACTGCCCAAGGGGCCGTTCTCGCTGATTGGACTCTTCGGAATCCTGCACCATGTGCCGGGCCACGCCCATCGGCGGGAGCTTCTGCGCCGGCTCGGAGAACACCTCGCGCCCGGTGGCATCCTCGCGCTGACCACCTGGCAATTCGAGGCGTTCGCGCGCTTCCAGAACCGGCTGGTTCCCTGGAGCGACTACAACCGGACCGCCGCCGATCCGATCGAGACCGCTCAACTCGAACCGGGCGACCACCTGCTGCCCTGGGGCGATGAGGGGATTGCCCACCGCTACTGCCATTTCACGAGCGAAGACGACACGCGCGAGCTGCTCGAAGGCCTGCTATTCGAGATTGTCGACAGCTACGCCGCGGATGGCCGCGAAGGAAATCTCAACCGCTACTTCATTTGCCGCTTCAGCAATACGCAAGTCGAGCCGAAAGAAGGCGAGATGCCGGGCTGAGCGATCGCTCGACACCCGGCTGGCGAATTGAGCGAGGAGCGTCAATGGAGCGGCGAGACCGTTTTCTGCCCCCCTATATCTCGACCCGATTTACGGCGCGGCTACTCACGATCCTGCTGCTGATCACGGCGGCCGTGTCGGGCCTGTCCGCGGGATTCGAGATCTCGCAACTCCACGTTCTCTCGGGTATCGGCGATTACGCGGATGTCGACGAGGAGACGCGCTGGGCTTACACCTTCATTCGAAACACCCTGCTCGTGTCCCGGCTGTTGCTTTATGGGTCGATCGGCATCGCATTCATCACCTGGCTCCATCGCTGCCGAATCAACGTGCGCGCGTTTGGGTGCCGACGTTTCCGTTACTCGCGCATCTGGGCAATCATCGGATTCATCATTCCGATCGTGAACTTCTTCCGCCCCTACCAGGTCGTATCCGAGGTCTGGCGGGCGAGCGATCCGCGCTCCGTCGATACACCGGTGGCGTGGATCAACATGCCGGTTTCGCGTTTCGTCCTCGCCTGGTGGGTGGTGCTTCTCACGAGCGCGATCCTCGAAATCCTGGCTGCTGGGCTGCTCACGTCTGCCGGCGTCACCGTCAATAATTTGTTCGCAGCGCGAAGCATCGGAGTGCTCGTGGGCATCACGTCCGCCTCGAGTGCGATCCTGGCCTATCTCGTCATTTCCGGGATCGAAGAATCCCAACAGGAGAAGTGGGCGATCATCAGCCGCGCAGATGCGGAGGCGGCCGCCACGGATCCCTACCGGATCGATCCCCTGGTAGAGCCCGAGCCTCCCGCCATCACCGCAAAGTCGATCTGGAGAGCCCACACTGCAGACTCGTGAGGGGCCGGGATCCGAGGGGATCCGAGCCAGCGCGGGGTGCGCGATTTTCCTTGACACCCCGGCGTACCGGGCTGATATAATACAAAGCGAATCAAAGGAGAAGTTTCACTTGCCGTCCTCAGCCGTTCGAGCTTTTGCGTATTTCGGCTTTACCTGGTGGCCCCAACGGGCTCGGAGGCACGTGATCGCCTAGCGACTGATTCCAGAACACGTCAACCCGAGCCCTGAGAGAAATCTCAGGGCTTTTTGTTTATGGCCCCTCCGTCAGGGGAAAAGGGAACGAAGATGCGCGAGCCCATCGAAGATCGAAATCTGGTCGACATCCAGGCGCTGATCTCGCCGCGAGAATTGAAGGCCGCGATACCGGCAAGTACGGCCGCAGAGGAAACGGTTGTCCAAGCGAGGCGCAGCATCCGGGACGTGATCCACGGGCGGGATACGGATCGATTGGTCGTCATCGTCGGCCCCTGCTCGATACACGATCCGGAGGCGGCGGTGGAATACGCGCGTCGGCTGCGCGGCGTCGCAAGAAAGACCGAGGACGCGCTGGTCGTCGTCATGCGCGCATACTTCGAAAAACCGCGCACCTCCGTCGGCTGGAAGGGGCTCATCAACGACCCGCGATTCGACGGCTCCTGCGATGTCGCCCATGGCCTCGCAAATCGCCCGAAAGTTGCTGGTGGAGATCAACGAACTCGGAGTCCCCTGCGGAACTGAAAGTCCTCGACCCCTTCACACCGCAGTTCATCGCGGACCTCCTCTGCTGGGGCGCGATCGGCGCGCGCACGACCGAGAGCCAGATCCACCGACAGCTCGCAAGCGGCCTGTCGATGCCGATCGGGTTCAAGAACGGAACCGACGGAGGGCTCGACGGCGCCGCCAACGCGATGGTCGCAGCGAGCCGCCAGCACACCTTTCTCGGCATCACAGCAGACGGTGAGTCCGCGCTCGTGCGGACCCGGGGCAACCCCGATCGCCATATCGTTCTCAGGGGAGGTGTGGCGGGGCCGAACTTCGCTTCCGAGTTCGTCGGCGAGGCTGCCGGGCGCGTCGCAGGCCAGGACCTCGCCCGCACCGTCATGGTCGACTGCTCGCACGCCAACTCGGGCAAGGATCACAGCCGCCAGGGATTCGTCTGCCGCGAGGTCCTCGATCAGGTCCGACTTGGGAACCCAGCGATCATGGGCCTGCTCATCGAGAGCAATCTGGAACCGGGCCGGCAGATCTGGCAGCCGGGCGGCTCCCTGAAGCGCGGAGTCTCGATCACGGACGCCTGTGTGGGCTGGGAGGAGACCGAAAAGCTGCTCCACGAGATCGCCGAGACCGTGCGCTTCGGGCGGTCGCCCTCCAAGCTCAGCACAGCGGGGCTCATAGACCGGCAACTTCGGATCTGAAACGCTCGGTCCGATACGCACTCAACCGCCAGCTACGCAGGGCCGATGATGGCTCTGTAGCCATGCATCTTCACCGTTCGGTCAGAGTCGTTCTTGCGACCGCGCTCTGGGGGTTCGCCTTCGCCGCGAACCCGTTGCCAACGCTCGCCCAGCCCGACCCCGGCGCCGGCGATTCGACCCTCGAACGTTCGGACGCAGAGTACGAAGCACTGATGGCGGAGATCGACTCGGTGTTGGGTTCTCCGGACGAGCCGGCCGAAACAAGCGACGCCAACGGACCCGGAGCCCACAGCGGAAACACAAACCAGTTTCCCGCCGGCGAGAGAGATCGCTCCAGCTCCGATGCCCTCGCCAACCCTCCGCGAGCGGATCGAATCCGGGATGAATCGGGCCCTCGTGTGGTCGGCAGATCACGTCATCCCCGCAGAGCCCGATCGGATCCTCACCGATCTGCGCGCGGGAAGATGGACGCGCGATATCGAGGTCGCCTTCCTCGATCTACTGCTCACGGTGCTCCTCGCTCTACTGATTCTCAAGAAGCTTCGTGGGTTGCGGCGACGTTTCTGTGAGCATCAACTATCCCGCAGACCTGCGCGGAACCTTCAATGTCCGCGTCTCGAAGCGAAAAATAGCGCTCTCGCATCAGCGGTTCGCGAACGCGATGGACCCAAGCCGCGCCAAACGCGAGGCGAGTGCGGCATCTCGCTTCGAACACACCATGGTGGCCCGAGAGACGCGCTTTCCAGGATCTGCAGGCGCGAAGCTACGTCGTGATGGTCTACGGCTACCTCCAACCTCTCGATGGCGAAAAGATCCTCGCCACTCATCTCGTCGAGCAGCACGTGCGGGTTCGCCGCGGCCACACAGAGCGCCTCGACTTCGATTTCCACCCGAGCGAGTGCACGCTCGACGTGAACGTCGTCTGGGAGCGCCGCCCCGTACCCGATGCACTCGTCGCGCTTCGCGGCGCTCCGGGTTCTCTGCGCTACGCGCGAGGAGCCACGGCTCGCCTCGCGCTGACACAGGGGAAACACGTCCTGATCATCGGAAGCGGCGATCGCGTGACGGAGCACGAACTCGAGATCGCCTCCTATCAACCGATCACCATGGAGGTCGATCTCGGGAGCCGCGACCACATCCTCTTCAGCGGCTGTCCTCCGGCCGTCGAGCCGTACCTCCACGGAGACGTGAGTGCTGCGGCCCGGATCCTCGAGCGCGACGGACAGGCGAAGGTCTCTCACCTGATTCTCGCGCGGCTCCACCACGAACGCGGCCAGAACGAGACCGCGGCCGAACACTACGAGGCGTGTGGGCACGCGATCGAAGCCGCCGAAATCCACGGCGCGCTGAATCGATTCGACCGAGCCGCTGAACTCTTCGAAGAAGCCGGAGACCCCGCGCGCGCGGGTGAGATGTGGCGAGCGGACGGCCAGTACTCGAGAGCGGGTGAGGCCTACGAGCGCGCCAATCGATTGGACACCGCGGTGGATTGCTACCGCGAGGCCGAGGACATCACCCGCTGGACTGCGGCGCTGGATCGCCGGGGCCTTCCACTCGAGGCGGCCCAGGTCGCGATCGATCGCGAGGATTGGGAGCTCGCGATCAGAAGCCTGCAGCAGGTCGCTCACTCGGATCCAAACTACACGACGGCGAGCAACCTGCTGGTCGATGCCTACGAGCGCGTCGGTCACGTCGACCTCGCGCTGAATCGAATCGAAGACTTGGTCAACGCAGAGGGTGTCGAATCGACTCCGCTCGAAATCTGCGATCGACTCGCGCAGTTGTTGGCCGACAACGGGCAGCTCGATCGCTCGATCAGCGTGCTGCAGACCATGCAGCGGCGCGATGCCGACTATCCGAACGTGGCAACCCGTATCGAGACGCTGCGGAAACAATCGAATGAAGAAGCCACGACCGGGGCGATCTCCGCGGGTGGCGACGCGTTTGGAGAGGGATTTCGCTACGAGATCCTCGCCGAGCTCGGCCGCGGTGGCATGGGCGTGGTCTCTCGCGCGCGGGATCTCCGGCTCGGGCGGGTGGTCGCCCTCAAGCGATTGCCCGACAACCTCCGCAACCACCCGAAGGCCGTGCAACTCTTCCTGCGCGAGGCGCGCTCGGCGGCTGCACTCAATCACCCGAACATCGTCACGATCTACGACGCGGGCCAGGAAAACGGCACGCTCTACATCACGATGGAACTGCTCGAGGGAACACCCGCTACAAGAGATCCTCAAGAGTCGCGGCCGCCTAACGGTGCGCGACACCGCGCGACTCGGGATCCAGATCGCCAAAGGCCTGCAGTACGCCCACGAGCACCAGATCATCCACCGCGACATCAAGACGGGAACCTCTTCTTCACGAGCAGCAAGAAGGTGAAGATCATGGATTTCGGTCTCGCGAAGATGGTGCAAGAGGTGCGCCGCGGAGCGACGGTCATCGGAGGCACGCCCTACTACATGGCACCGGAACAGAGCCTCGGCGACGCGGTCGATCACCGCGCCGACCTCTACGCCCTGGGCATCACGCTATTCGAGCTCGCAACGGGTTGCGTCCCGTTCACCGAGGGTGACATCGCCTACCACCACCGCCACACGCCTCCGCCCGACCCCCGCGACCTGATCCCGGACATCCCCGCCGAACTCGCCGAGCTGATCCTCCACCTGATTGCCAAAGATCCCGACGACCGCTGCCAGTCCGCGCGAGAGGTCAGCGAACGCCTGCAACCTCTCTCAGTAAGCTAGACCTCGATCCCCAGACACATTACAAGCGCATCCTCGTTCGGTTAGAGAGCACGCCCTTCCGCACGTCGGGCTTTGCTTGGGGGGAGCGGGACGCAAGAGCTATTCACTCAGAACTCGACCCGGCCAACTGGGCCCCGGCTAGTGAAGCTCCAGTCAAATCAGTCATGGTCTGTCCGGGCACACAGCTCTTGCGTCCCGCTCCCCTATGAATCGTTTTCTACGCGCGAAGAAAACCCAGCGTATCTAGAGCCCTCTCCAATGGGAGCGTCGCTCGGGGGCGGTGACGGGAGGCCATCGGGCGACATGGGGTTCGAGCCCGATGGCCTCCCGTCACCGCTCCCGCGCAACCAAACCCGCAAGAGAACTCGGATCTGCCGCTAGTTGCGGGTGCGAAAGCCGGCCGTGTGTCGAACTTCGTCGAGGATGGGGGCGCCGATTTCGCGCGCGCGATTGGCGCCGTCGAGCAGCACGCTCTCGTCTTCGTCGGGGCGTTGTTCGAGTTCGGCGCGGCGTTCGCGCATCGGGGCGAAAAAGTCGAGCAGTCGGCGGAGCATGTCTTTCTTGACGTCGCCGTAGCCCAGCCCGGCCCGCGCCTGCCCTTTCGAACATTCCCTTGCGGTCGTCGGCTGTGGCAAAGAGAGACCAGATCTCGAATACGGTCGATTTCGTGTCTTTGAGATCCTCGACCGGTGGGAATCCGTCACGATGCCCATCACGGCCTTCTTGATCTGCTTCTCGGTCGCGAACATCGGATCCCGTTGTCGTAGGA